>CEVP01042358.1_pt1 | contig 24975 bp, 18 predicted proteins | sample 427071 | NCBI WGS metagenome assembly CEVP01 (sample SAMEA2623808, study PRJEB7988) | marine metagenome | isolation source: saline water (ENVO:00002010), including | reverse complement strand
AGTAATAAACTTTCTGCTTGTGCCTTGATTTCATCTCTTGTGATTTTATCATTTGGCTCAAACACGAATGGTCTTGCAAGTTTGTTTAATTGACTTCTTAAGTAAATTACTAGTCTTGATACATTGATTCTATCTAAAGAACTTGTACCAGCAAATCTAGTTTTTTGTCCGTAGTTGACTAAACCTGCACCTGTAATAAACGTAATTGGGTTAACTTTGTTTGTGTATAAAGTGTCTCTTTGACCTTCATTTAATGCTGTTGAAACAAATTCACCTTCGCTGTTGATGTAACCTGTTGAACTTGCATTTGTAATACCACCTCTTCTTGTACCTGCTGGAGCAAACCATGGGAAAGAAACTTGATCGCTTAATGCAATAGTTCTTAACATCATGTGTGATGCTGGAACAACAATGTTGTTTCCAAAGTTGTCTGTTGTGAATCCTGATGGATAAAACACACCCAAGTATGAGTTAGTTGAAACTAAACCGTTGTCATTATCTTCAACTGCTTTGTTTACGTTTGTCGCCCAGTTGGCTAATGAAGTTGAATCAGGAGTTAATCTCATTGGTGAGTCACCAAGTATAAACGCTGATAATCCTCTGTCAGTGTTTAATGTGATCATTTCACCAATCAACTCTGGATAACCTGGAGTTGCCATTACGTTGAATAATCTTGATTCGTCGTCTCTGATTTCTTGGTTGCTTGTTACTAATGCTTGTAAACCTTGTACAACAACTTTTCTTTGTGCTTTTCTTCCGAAAGAACCTGCACCATCTGTTTGGTTAGCAGACTCAGTTACCCATCTGTGTGGATAGTAAGCAGACATACTAGCACCACCTTGTCTTAAGTTAGTTGCTGTTGTATCAATACTGTTTCTTACAAATTTCTTAACGTTAAATCCAGAACGTCTTGTGTTGAATAACAATATACCTTTTGGATATAATGCTGGATCTGGAGCATCTGGATCTAAGAAGTCACTTGATAGTAATTCTGCAATAGTTCCTGATGGAGCAACTGTTGCCGTACCACCTGAAGTTCCAAATCTTGCATCTGCAAATAGGACACCGTTTTCAGTAGTTTGATCTGAGTTGTCTAGTACTTCCCATTTCAAACTGTTTGCGTTCCATCTGTAAATGTTTGCATATGATTCTAAATCTGCTGTGCTTATCCATAAGTCGTTTGCTACAAGAGCCGTTCCATCTGATTGTGTAGTTGGAGCAGTTGCTGAAACTTGTGGACCTGCTGGATCTGTATTTGTATAAACTCCAGTGTAACCTTTCCATGTTGTACCGTTGTGTACCATGATGTCAACTTGATCTACAACTGAACTGTACCATAGTTGTCCGTTTGTAGTTAATGAAGTTACTGCGTTTGCACTTGCAGTATAAGTTAAAATTTTCCAGTTACTTGCTCTGAATTGTTTTGGACTTGTTGCGTTTGTTGTTCCTGGCTCAAATCCTAAATTTGTTGAAGCGTTTGTTAAACCAATTGCTTCTATTAAACCATTTGTATCAACAATAACAAACTCACCACCATCGTTGTGTTCGATCACTACTCTGTTTTGTGAATCAACACTTGCTACGACGTTAGTAAATCCTGCACCGTTAATGCCACCTGCAATAACATCTGCGTCTGCTGAGTTATTGTTTGTTGTAACCGTTACAGTAATTGCACTGTTAAGTGCTTCTTGACCTACAATTGATTCTGCAATCGTAAATGATTTACTACCAGCACCTTGACCTGTTGCAACTGCTGATGATGTAATAGTTGTGTTTGCTGTGTTTTCTCTTCTGTGGATAATGAAATCTGTTTCAGTTGTTCCGTTACCGTAGTTAATGTAAAGGTTACCAACTGCAATGTTTTTTCCGCCACCTGCTCTGTCTAGATTGTATAATGCACTTTCGTTACTTGCGTAAAGTGGTGCACTTACTTCTTCCCAAAGTTTTGTTGTGCCGTTGAATTTTTTAACACTCCATTTTGCACCTAAGTTTGGATCAGTTGTTTTGAACCATAAAGAACCTGTTGGTCTTGGATTCGTGTCGCCTGATTTGAACGCTGGTACTGAAGTGTGTGGTGCAACTGATACTGCTGGAACATAATAAGTTCCTGCTGTAATACCTAAAGCAGTTGAGATCGTCATTGTACCATCTGCTATTATTACTGCACTATCATTTGAACCGTTGTAATGAATATCTAATTTACCACCATTAACTCTTGCAGATAAACCTGAAACACCAGCACCGCTGATATCACTTGCTATATCTGTAACTGTTGTACCACTTGCTGTGATTGTTGTTGCCGCACTGTTAATAGTGATTGTGAAATTTTGACCACCTGTGATAGTACCTGGAGTACCACCTGCTATTGTTGGTCTTGATGCTACCCAAGCCGCTGTTCCTACTGCAACCCAACTTCCGTCGTATTGTTTGTAGTATACATCGTTGTTTGTGTCTGTAGCCGTAATCGCATAATCACCAATTGAACCAACTGAAGTTTTTGGTGCACTTCCTAGTCCTGCTGATAATTGTGTAGTTGATGTGATTACTGTTGGAATTTTGTTTGTGAATGATTGACCACCTGTTACAGTTGCCGCTGAACCATTCCATTCAAATATACCATATCTTGAACTTGCTGTGTCAAACCAATATGTTCCTGATGCTGGATTTGCCGCTGGTGCATTTGCACTTGCTTCTAATTGACCTAAGTCAACATCTGCTCTTACAACGTATGCTCTGTTGGCAACACCTAAGTATGAATAAGCCGCTTGTAATCCAAACTCATTAGTTTCACCACCATGGATTGGATTATTGCTTGTATCTGTTTTGAATACTGGATCACCAAACGTTTCTGCTAACTCTCTTTGAGAAGTCATTAAGAAAACTTTGCCGGCGTTAGCCGCTGTTGTTCCTGATGCTGTTCCTGTTCCTGTGCTTGATGTTTTATCTTGTGCTGTCGCAACAAAGATCATTGGCACCGTGCCTGGTTCGGCTGGTGTATAAAAACTTTCGTCAATTACGCTGACTTGTACTCCTGGTGAAACTATTGCCATGTGTTAAATCTCCTAGTTTTAATATAAAACTTTTGTATTGTTTGTATTTATGTAATACAGGTAAAATGCACCAAATTAAAAGGCATCGAAAAGGGGTGGTAAAGGGCAGGTAAATACGTGTATATGAGACCTTTATGTAATAAATGCAACGAAAGACCCTCGGCAGTAAACTATAAAAAGGGCAACAAGACTTACTATAGAAGCCTTTGTGAAATGTGTTTACGTTATGGTGGACCTTCTGGTTATATGCCCAAATGGTATGTGGCAGGATATAGACCTAAGCAACAATGTGATAAGTGTGGTCATAAAAGTGAATACAAAGAGCATTTCAGAGTGTTTCATATAGACACTAATCTTAATAACTGTAAATTTGATAATTTAAAAACTGTGTGTGCTAATTGTCAAACAACACTGCACCTTGAAGGAATCCGTTGGAAACAAGGTGATCTTGTACCTGACTTTTAAGCGAATTTATAGTGCTGTCATTGTCGAAAACTTTATGAAATTTTGATCTTGCCCATTGCCATTCCGATGGATGTATGTCCTTAGGTTTTTGACCTATGTCTTGATACATTCTAAACCACATAGGAATTTGACCACGTTTTACCCACCATACTTCACCGCCTATGTCATTGAGTACTTTCACTTCATTTTCAAATCTAACATCGGGTATAACCCAATTTATGTCTGGATTTTCAGTCACTTTCTTCTTTAACATACTGACCCAAATACCATCGTAAAATCCATCACGCATACATTCAGTTCCAAATACTTGAAGTACATATCTTGGAGTAACTTTTTTCTTTAATTCTTTGCTCCAATAAGGATCTTCTTGTTCTCTCCATAGTCTACTTTGTTCGGTCTTGCCGTCAAGCAACGTTCGATCCCAGTCGAATAATGTTGCCACTGTGTCTTTAAGTTTATCTGCAAAGGATATTTTTACAAAATTATGATCTTTTACTAAATGATCTGCTATTGTGTCTTTTCCAGACCCTATTAATCCACAAATTCCAACTATCATAATATTTTTAACTGCTTTGTACCTTCTCCAATGTCTCCTTTTGGATATGTATTAAATGCTAGACTGATACGGTTGTGTTCTGGTCCTTGTTCTAATACTTCATGTTCTAACCAAGATGGAAACATTAATAATTCTCCAGGCAGTGGATTTATTCCATAGTAATCTGTATTGTATTGATTTTTATTTTCACCACTGTACGCCAACTGTATGTTTTGAAATGTAATGTTAGAGTATAGATGAGGTTTGCTGAAAATAATTGGAGCACATTTAGGAGTTGTGCTTATATAATATACACCACTTATTATACTGTTTGGGTGTGAATGTTTGTCTATGTATTCTGTCTTGTCTGTTTTGTTAATCCAACTTGTTGTAATTTGAAAATTTTGCACTATGCCTAAAACATCGCCCACAAAATAATTTATTGCATTTTGTATTTTGTATTTTAAATCTTTTAGTTGTGGTCTTTCAAGTATTTTCATACCTCTATTCATCATAGGTAAATCATCATCTGAATGATCTGTACCTGTTCTTTGGGAAGGATAATCCAACCCACGTACCCATGCCATAGACACTGGATCCATTACTCCAATGTTAGTTTTGATCAAAGGCACGGAAAATAACGGAATCATTTCATGTTGCATATCTTACGATAATACAACAAAATTACGGTAATGTCAATAGGAATTAGCCGATTAAGAAACTGTAACCTTGACCACCAGCAGTTTGAGTTTTGACTTCTGCATCCAAACGTTCCATTTCTGCAAGTGCTTCTTGTTTAAGTGCGTCACCATTTAATGTGGTTCCGCCTTGTGGTCCTGCTATTGTGTTAAATTTGCTTCTGGCTTCGCCAAGCATAAATTTGCACTTTGCCAAAGTGTAATCTTTAATCCATTTTTTTGCCAAATAGTCTTTGAATAGTTCCGTATCTGGTCTGTACATATAGACATACATCAAAACTTCTTCACCCTGTCTTGGTCTTTGTAGGATTGTTAATTTTTTAGTTGTGGTGTTCCATTTAAATTCTATGAAAGAACCAAACATTCTTCCAACCAATTCTTGGAACTGCGAGAACATATTGTAAGTTGCAACACCACCCATATTAGAACTTGCTAATAGGTAAGTGTTTGTGTAGGCAAGATTGAATGGTTCAAATAGTGTACCACCGTCTCCACCACCTGATCTAGAACCAATGCTTCTTCTGAAAATTTGTCTTACTTCAATTATCTCATCAGCAAGTGTATAATCATTCTGATCTTGCACTAATGGTAAAAATATGTAACTTTCTTCTACTGCATTGTCCGATCTCTGTCTGAATCTATCTAAGGCATCCTTTACAGCGGTCTCATAGTGGGCAGGATCCAACTCTACATCTACCATTCCGCCACCCAGCGAATTGAATACGTAGTCGAATATCTCTTGTTTTTCTGTGGTTAAATTTGCCATTTAATACGTTCCTTACATATATTTATCACTCACCACCATCCGATAAATATATGTCTATGCCTAGATTAAGTCTATATAAGCCGGAAAAAGGTCAGGATTACACGTTTTTAGATAAGACCGTAGTAGAGATGTTTACTGTGGGTGGAACAGACGTTTTTGTCCACAAATATTTAGGACCTAAAAATCCTGCTGAAGCAGATGCCACATCTGATGAACCTAGGTACGATTCAGTAAAAGAAACAAATATTCAAGATATGCTGTTTTTAGAAAACCGCGATAGAAAATATGATTCATCAATTTATAATTTAAGAGGCATTTACAACGTGCAAGATATTGACTTTGATATGAGTCAATTTGGTTTATTTTTACAGAACGACACTTTATTCATGACCATACCTATAACTTCTAGTGTGAAAGTATTGGGTAGAAAGGTGATGCCAGGTGATGTATTTGAATTACCACATCTTAAAGACGAATATGCTTTAAATGATTTTAATGTAGCATTGAAAAGGTTTTATGTTGTGGAAGATGTCAACAGAGCCGCTGAAGGATTTTCGGCAACATGGTATCCACACTTGTATAGAGTAAAATTAAAACAAATTTACGACAGTCAAGAGTTCAAAGAAATACTACAAAAAGACGCTGGTGCTGGAGATGGAAAAACTTTACGTGATGTGCTTTCAACTTACGAAAAAGAAATGCAAATTAACAATGCCGTTGTTGCTCAAGCAGAAGCAAATACTAAAAAAGCAGGTTACGATACAACAAATTTATATACCTTACAAGTAGATGACAAAGGTAAGCCTGAACTAGTAACAACAGATACTTCTACTTTAGATACAACAACACACAATACCTTAACAGACAGAATTAATCAAACGCCTAGTAAATCAGGTTATGATGGTTATCTATTAGGAGACGGACTTGCACCTAACGGAGAAGTATTTGGATTTGGAATTAGTTTTCCGAGTGCTTCAGACAAAGGTGATTATTTCTTAAGAACAGATTTTTTACCTAATAGATTGTTTAGATACGATGGTGGACGTTGGATTAAAATGGAAGACAATGTGCGTATGACATTATCTAACACAGATACAAGAAGCAACTTGAAAGGTACTTTCGTTAATAACACAAAAACATCATCTATTGCTGGTGAAACTGTTACAGAAAGACAAAGTCTATCAAAAGCACTTAAACCTAAGGCGGACGGATAATGAGATTAAGAGAACTTTGGGGAATACCTATACCAGGTACAGAAAAAGCAGTTGGACTTAAAAAAGTTTCAAAAAAATTAATGGGTAAAGTAAGAACTTATTACGAACCTGTTGGTAACAAGATTAATGAAAAGAATAAAGAGAAAAAATAATGCAACATTTTTACGACGGACAGGTTAGAAGATATATTACTCAGATCATTAGATTGATGAGTAATTTTTCTTACAAAGATGGTGATGATGCATTAAGAACTATCCCTGTAATGTATGGTGATATGACACGTCAAGTTGCACACATAATCAGAGATAATTCCGAAAATAAATTGCCAAGCATTCCTAGAATGGGAATATACATTACCAACTTGCAAATGGATAGAACAAGATTATCTGATGCAAGTTTTATTAGTAAAGTACATTTAAGAGAACGTTCCTACGATGCAACAGGCAAAGAATACCTAAACACGCAAGGAAAAAATGTTACAGTTGAAAGACTGATGCCAACTCCATACACATTAACAGTGAACTGTGATATTTGGTCAAGCAATACAGAACAAAAATTACAAATAATAGAACAAATTTGTATGTTATTCAATCCAAGTTTAGAAATTCAAACCACTGACAATTATATAGACTGGACAAGTTTGAGTGTAGTTGAATTAGACAATATAAATTTTTCTAGCAGGTCTATTCCTGTTGGTACAGAAACAGAAGTGGACGTGGCAACATTAACTTTCAGTATGCCTATATTCATTAGTCCACCAACCAAAGTAAAAAAATTAGGAGTGATTACTCATATTATTACAAGTATATTCAACGAAAAGACTGGGAACATAGACCTAAGTCAATCTATGCCAGAACTAATGGCATATCAAGATGACTATGACAAAAGTATTAAAGCGTCAATCAGAACAAATGCTGATGGTAGCGTCGATACAAGCGTTGCTTCGCGTAAAGATACTGCTAGTGTACAAGGCACAACAGGAACACAATTCGATATCTACGTCCTAGGACAAACAGCATCTATAATTGACAAAGGCGTGATAGGCGGATTAGCATGGAACGGATATTTAGATGTGTTGTTAAATTACAAAGCAGGTTTAAGTAAAATACAATTGAACAGAGAAGGTATAGATGTGCCTGTAGTAGGAACTATTGCATTGAACGAATCTAATCCTATGCAATTATTGGTCACGTGGGACATGGACACAATACCTACAGACACAGTAATAGTAGGACCTCAAGATACAAGAGGTAGTGTAGACTTTATTGTTGATCCTACAACATTTAATCCAAGTGCAATTAAACAAAATGGAAAACGTGTATTGCTACTAAAAGATATTGGTAGTTCACAAAACACAGATGGTGCAGATGCTTGGAAAAGCAACAGCAATGTAGATTTAATTGCAAGTGCCAATGACATTGTAGAATGGAATGGTGCAAATTGGCAAATAATATTTGACGCAAGTACAAATCCTGATCCAGGTGATAGCACATTTACACCAACATACATTACCAATTTAAAAACTGGTATCCAATATAAATGGAATGGTAGTGAATGGATATTAAGTTTCGAAGGCGAATATCGTAAAGGAACCTGGAAGATCTCTTAATCACATAATTATTAACATGAGCAGTAAAATTATAGGGTGCGGTGCACTCTTCTATACTTTGGATACCCAAAGGTTTTTAGTACTTCATAGAGTGCAGAGCAAACAAAATCACGTATGGGGATTAGTAGGTGGCACAACCGTAGATGAAAATTTATGGGAAGGACTACATAGAGAGATTAAAGAGGAAGTAGGTGAAGTAGAAATAAAAAAGAAAATACCTATGGAAACTTTTATAAGCAATGATGAAAATTTTTTATATCACACTTTCTTGTGTGTTGTAGAGAAAGAATTTATTCCAAAATTAAACACAGAACACGATGGATATGCGTGGGTAAGTTTTGGTAATTGGCCCAAGCCATTACACCAAGGTTTACGTAAGACTCTTCAAAATAAAATGAACCAGGTCAAATTAGATACTGTGTTCAAAATGTTAAAATTAATGTAATGATTAAAATCATCGGTGATGTAATGCTTGATATGTGGACACAGGGCGATTGCCAAAAAGTGAGTCCAGAAGCACCGGTGCTTGTAGTTAAAGAAACAAACAAAGATTTCAATGTTGGAGGCGCTGGAAACCTAGCGTTAAACCTATCAAACTTGGGCACAGACACGTGGCTTTATGGTGCCGTGGGCAACGACATCCCCGGACACAAAATCCAAGAAATTTTACTGCAAAATGGAGTAAAGTCGCATCTGTGCCAAGATGGTGAAATGACAACTACCAAAACTAGAATCATAGGACAGAACGGACAACACCTTATTCGTGTGGACAAGGAGGAGAAATATAAGGCAGATACTCCTGTTGAAATACTGCTTGAAAATTTAAATGAAACCGATGTGGTAATTGTAAGTGATTACAACAAAGGAGTAATCAAAAAAGATACAATAACGAAAATTTTAGAAAAATGTAAGAATGTATATGTGGATCCAAAACAAGGATTTAGTAGATACGTTGGTGCATTTTTAGTCAAACCAAATATGAAAGAATATGAAGCATGGTTTGGTAATTTTAATATTGAAACTGCTAAAAAAATGTGTGAAGATAATGTATGGACATGGCTTGTTGTAACTGATGGAGCGAACGGTATACACGTAGTCACTAAAGATTCTTATGATCATATTAAAAGCAATACTGTTGAAGTTGCAGATGTAAGTGGTGCAGGTGATTCTGTACTTGCCATAATTGCACATTATTTTAAAACCAACAATATGATTGCTTGTTGTGAATTAGCAGTTAAAGGTGCAGAAAAAATTGTGCAAAAAAGAGGAGTATCTATAATAGATAGATCAGATATTGAAGACACAGTGGTATGGACAAATGGCGTTTTTGATATTCTGCATAAAGGACATTTAGAATTATTAAAATTTGCGAAACAGCAAGGAGATAGATTAATTGTTGGAATTAATTCTGATGCAAGTGTAAAAAGATTAAAGGGTGACGATAGACCATTCAATAATGCTTGGGCAAGAGAACAACAACTATTACAACTGCCCTGGGTGGACCAAGTGGTTGTATTTGAACAAGATACTCCCATAGATGCATTAAAAGAACATACACCAAACGTGATTGTAAAAGGTGGAGATTACACGTTCGACACAGTGGTCGGAAATGACCTTGCCGAAGTGATAATATTTCCAACAGTAGAAGGTTTTTCAACATCAAACATAGTGGACAAGGTTAATGGAAACAAGAATTGAAAAAGGCAAATTAATTTGCACCAATGTAATTCAAAAAGAAGAATTTAAGATACTTACGGACAAAATGTTAAGTGATCATTTTCCTTGGTATTACTCGGAACACGTTGTTGAAGATGCACAAAAAATGACTGAGGAAAAAGAACAATTACAGTTTCAACACAACTTTCATGGAGTTTCCGATGTGACCACTGAACACAGTAATTGGGTAATGCTTTATCCAATCTTTAATGTATTGAAAGCAAATACTTTTATTAGAGTAAAAGCAAACAACATACCAAGAACAGAAAAAATTATTAAGCATGGATTCCATGCAGATACAAGAGTGGCATTAAGTTACACCGCAATTTATTATGTAAACACAACAGATGGTTACACTGAATTTAAAGATGGCACAAAAGTTCCTAGTGTAGAAAATTCAATGGTGGTATTTCCAAGTTACATGGAACACACAGGCACGACTTGTACAGATAAAAGAAGCAGGATTAACATAAACATGAACTACTTGACCAACTGGCACGATGAACTTACTAAAGACATAAGACCAGAAGGCGCTGATAAAATTATAAAATTGTGGGAGAATGTTAAATGAAAATTTGCTTAACAGGTTACAAAGGATTTATCGGAGATCATTTAGGAATGCATCTTACAAAACAAGGGCATGAAGTCATCGGCTTTAGATGGGAAGATTATAATCATTTTCCGGATCCGTCTTTGTATGATTGGATCATACATCTAGGAGCAATCACAAGCACAACTGAAAGAGACGTTGATAAAATCATGAAAACGAATTTAGAATACAGCATGAAACTTTTGGAAATGTGCGACAACATGGGTACAAATTTTCAGTATGCCAGTTCCGCAAGTGTGTATGGGAACACAGGAAATTTCAAGGAAGATGGTGACGTGTATCCATTAAATGCTTATGCTTGGAGCAAATACCTATTTGATAGATTTGTTAATTCTGTAATGGGAGAATTTAAAGTGCTTGTACAAGGATTTAGATATTTTAATGTGTATGGACACAACGAAGAAAAGAAAGGCGATCAAGCATCTCCTGTAACTAAATTTGCCAATCAAGCAAAGACTGGCAAAATAAAATTGTTTGAAAACAGTGACAAGTATCTACGTGATTTTGTTAGTGTAGATGATGTCTGTGAGGTACATGGAAAAATGCTTAATGCTGATGTTTCTGGTATATTCAATGTTGGCACAGGAGCACCAATATCTTTTCAAAAAGTTGCAGAACTTGTTGCCAAAAAATATGACGCACAAATAGAAACAATACCCATGCCTGCAAAATTACAAGGTCAATATCAGACCTACACCAGTGCAGATTTAACAGAATTAAATAAAAATATAGAACACAAATTTAGAACAGTGGAGGAATTCTTAAATGTCAATTAATAAAGAAGGAAAAATAGACAAAGGTTGGGGATATGAATTAATCTTTGCTTCCAATGATTTATATTGTGGAAAAATAATGGTTTTCAATAGAAAAGGTGCAAAATTTTCAATGCACTATCACGCTGTAAAAGATGAATCATGGTTTATAAACAACGGTAAATTTTTATTAAGTTGGATAGATACCAAAGATGCAACATTATATACCAAAGAATTAAATGAAGGCGACACATGGCGTAATCCGCCGTTCCTACCTCATCAAGTACAATGTCTTACTGACAATGGAAGTATTACTGAAGTTAGTACTGCTGATGATCCCAATGACAATTATCGCATAATTAAAGGCGATAATCAACAAACTACCGTTACTGAAGAAAAATAATTAAGCCTGTGCTTCTGACCAACGCAGTGTAACTGTTCCTGCAACAGAACCCGTTCCCGCTGTTCTAAATACGTTGATAGCCAACACGTCTGGACCATTAGGGAACGTACCACGTCCACCTAGTGTTGTGTTAGTTAAGGCTTTAATGGCGCTAAGAGCCAATGTTGCTCTTTCACCCGGTACCCCAATGAATGAAAAGATTGTTTCACCCGGTTGTGCATATGGTGGTTGTCCAAATGTAAATGTAATTGCATCACCCGCCGCAATATTACCCGTCGACGTCTGTGTGAACGTAACTCTGTAGAAGTCAGTTGTTCCAAATGTATCTAATGAGTCAACTGATGCCACTGTTGTACCTGGTGGGAAAGTAGCGTAACTTACATCAACTTCTGTACCGCTAACTGCGTTAGAAGCCTCCCACGTTGTTTGATCCATGTACAAGAAGTTAGTACCGGATAGATCACCACCAAGTGTAAATGTCACTGCTTGATTTGAACTTATTCCTGTGTGTCTATTACTGAATCTTACAAAGTAGTATGAGTTGTAGTCAATAATCTGTGTAACAACTGTACCTGAAGGGAACTGTCCGGAAGATACTGCCATACCTACTCTTAAACCTTTGCCTTCCCATTGTGCTTCAAGGAAGTATGCATAGTTTCTGTTACCACTCAAGTTGAACCAGTGGTTTGCTGTTGCAGTCATCTGTGCCTGTGTATTTGCTGTCGCTGTTGTTTGCGATGCACCACCGTTCCAGTTAACCGAACCACCTGCCGCAATCTGGGCAAAACTTGGCTGTCCACCTTGTGCTGGACCTTTCAAGTCACCCCAACCTATATCTGCTGGATCAATTGGATAGTTTTGTGGATTCAATACACCCTGTACAACCAACTGTCCGTTTACACCCGCCGCTGGAACGTCAGTTGTAATCTCAACACCGTCTAGTAGCAACTGGGCTCTGTTAAGTAGATCTCTATCTCCTAGGTCACCTGTCAATGCGTTGGATACTGACGGTGCTAGTCTTAATAGGAACACTGTTTGTTTTGTAGTTGTAAGTGCTAATCCTGTGGAAGCGTAACTGAATAGATATCCTCTATCTTCATCGAAGTTACCATCTGTTAGATATGCTGATCCCCAGTGTGATATGATCGGTGATGCTGTGTTAGATATTAACACAACTCCTGTGTTTCTAAAGTGTGTTGTTGCCGCGCCGGCTGTATAGTTTCTTGTAGCACCTGCGTTAAAGTTTGTAAGTGTTGCCGCTCTTGTGGCACCAGTCAATACGTCACCTGTCTTACCTGTGTAAGTGATAATTTCATTGTCTATGAAAATTGTTCCACCTGTTGACGGAAAGAAACTTGCATCAACTAATTGTACAGTTGTTTGTACAGTTGTCATATCTAATTCTAATCTACCGTTTGGACCTTCGTTGGTTACTTCGTAACGTACAGGTTGGTTACCTGTTCTCATAAATGCTTCTGTGTTAATGTTTGAATTTCTCATTCTGTGAGCAAATATAAAGTCACCCTTTTGACCTCTTGCCATCCAGTCAATAAATCCAGCCCCGTACCATGAAAATTGTATCCCGATCATCTGCATCTTAGATACGTCCCAATTGTAACCGCTCTTGCTATTACCGTCCATTTTATCTCTATTAAATTCTGATTGTTTTGCTTTTTTGTCTACAACAGCACAAACTTTTACACCAGTTGAAGTGTTGACACCTCTATAATCTGGAGTAACAAACATTGATGTATTAGAAGCAACAGATGATATAACGTGTGTCATACCTCTGATTACTATTCTGTCACCTGCTTTAACTTGTTCTCTAAATCTTGTACCAGTTCCTGATACAGTGTTACTGTTAGGTGTAACAGTTACTACACCTGCAAGTTGTCTTGTTGCTGTTCTTTGTACTGCGTTTGTTGTTTGTCCATCATATTCCCAATAAATTCCGTTTTGGTCATCAAATATTCCTGATCTTACAGTTGCACCATTCCATTGATACAATGATACCTGTGGTTGATCTGTAAATTCTGCTGTCGTTCCGCCAAGTGCGATAGTTGCCAATACTGTAAATGTTCTTTCATTTACAATACTTGCGATAGTGTATGTGCCATCATAACCCGATGTGGCAATACCAATCAATCTTATTCTAGCACCTACCTGTAAATTGTGGTCAACATCATCAGTCGTTACTGTGATTGTTGATCCCTGTGCTAATCCGTCTGCTGTCACAGTCAATAGGTCATAACTTGGAGCAAACAAGGCACCCGTCGTATACATACAACCCTTACCTGATTGATATCTAATGTATTTTTTAGATTGACGTATCGCCTGTGCACCGTGTGATGGACCACCTGTACCTAATTGTACACCTCCATCAAATGGTCTATGTATAAAGAATGAATCTGGTCTTGCATATACAAAACCTTGCCAACCTGAATCTGTTATTGCACCCGGAGATCTAACTTGATATTGTAATCTTGTTGAGGATGGAATTGCCGTTGCTAGGAATGGACCTGATGCAAGTATGTGATTATTGGCACCGTCATCTGATTGTATCACAATCAAGAATGCGTTTCCTGGAACTAGTCCGTGAGGAGTAGTAAAGTCTACCTGTATAGTTGCTAACGCACTGTAACTTATTGTGCTGTTCTGTGCGATGTTTTGTGAAATTGTTTCTGATATAGATATCGAACCATACACACTTAATCCTGTACCAGCCACTGCTGTACCGCTGTGTGTTTGTGTCAATATTCCGCCAGTTGTGTTTACACTTTGAACTCTTAACGTGATATCATTTGCCGGAGTTTGTCCACCTAAACTAGTACCTGCTATCACAAGTTTGTCACCTATTGCATAGTTCGAACCTAAACTTGTTATTGTAACTTCTGTGTATGCTGTTGAAGAGTCAGTCTGGTTGGATCTTGTAGCACTGAACTGAGCACCAACTCCTGATGGAGTTCTGTTTGTACCACTTACTCCTAAAGAGTTACCAGTACCTGTGTTTGCCGTTCCTGCCACACTGCCTATTGTTGTTACAACACCACTTGGAATATTGTTTACCGCTGTGATTGTAAAAGTTAAATCGTTTGTTGGTGATGTACCAAATAAATCTGTTCCTGCAATTTTAAATGTTTGATCAACGGCGTAGTTTGCACCTGGATTGTTAAGTGCAACGTTGTAAGAACCACTGTTCAGTGTTACGTTAACACTTAAACCTGTTCCTGTTATACCTGCTTTGTTAACATTGTTGTAAACCTGTGTGTTTACAGCCGTACCAGTTACTGTGAATGTTGCTACCGCACCTGCTGAAACTGTGTCAACAGTAATTTGACAATCATTTGCTGGACTTGTTCCACCTAATGCCGTACCCGCAATATCTATTGTTTCTGCACCTACAAATGAACTACCATTGTTGCTGAATGTTGCTGTATAAGTTGTGCCTGTTCTGTTTATATCAAACACTGCACCAGTACCCGAAGCGGATGTTGTGTATGCTGGACTTGTATAATCTACATTGGCATCTGTTGCCGTACCACTGATTGTTACACCTGTGATACCACCTGTACCGTTTACACCACTTACAGCCACATAAGCATCATTGGTTGTTGCCACTCCACCTACGTCACCGCCGCCTACTAAGAATCGATCACCTACTTTGTAACCATTTGTTCCTTCTAGTGCCGCTGTGCCTGATGTTGAAATTGTGTTGATAGGGCCTGCACCAGTAGAACCTGTGATTGATGCTACTGTTATTGTTAAATCGTTTGCTGGTGTTGTACCACCTAAAGAAGTTCCTAATATTTTTAAATCTTGTCCTACACTGTAATCGCTACCTGCTTGGTTTACTGATACTGAATAAGATGTTCCAGAAATTGCAACATCAAATGTTGCGTCAACACCTGATAAGTTTGTACCGCTTGATATTGCTGTGTAAGATTTTGTATCAACCGCTGTACCTGTAACGTTGAAAGTTAAAATTCCACCATTGCCATCAACTGCTGTTACTTCTAATGCCGCATCATTGGCAGTTGTAGCACCACCTAGATTTGTTCCAACGAAAGTTAAAATATCATTCTGTTGATAGTTAGAACCTAAATTTGTAATTGCCGCTGAATAAGTTGTACCTGTTCTCGTAATGTTAAATGCCGCTGACGAACCGTTACCACCTGTAAATGCAACTGTGTTATAAGTTACTGTCTGTGCTGGTGCTGTACCTAATACTGAAAGTGTTTGAATTGCTCCACCACCTGTTACTGCTGTTACTCTGATGTTTGCATGGTTGGCACTTGTACCACCAAATGTTGAACCGTCAATTCTAATTACATCATTGACAATGTATCCTGTACCTGCTCCGTTTACACTTGCAGAATAAGATCCTGCTGTTGCAACAACATCAAATGTTGCACTTGAACCTGCCGCTCCTGGGAAAGTTCCTACTGCTGTGCCTGTGTAAGTTGGTGAATTTAATGCAACTGTGTAAGATTGGTTTGTTTTTGTTACATTGAGTTGTGCACCTTGTCCTAATCCACCTTGGAATACTGCTGGTGTACCTGTTGTGCTTCCTGAACCAGTGAATGCAGATCCTGAAATAGTTGCTGTAAGGATTTCTCCTCCTGTGTCTACACTTTCTACTAATACTGTTGCGTCATTGGCTGGAGTAGAACCACCTAGAGTTGTTCCTGCTACAACTATCGCATCACCTACTGTGTAGTCTTGACCTGATCCCGCAATAACAACGGAGTAGTTTCCACCATTTCTAGTGATATCAAATGTTGCTAATTGTCCCGCTGGGTTATAATTTACACCTGCTAGTCCTGTGTATTGTGTAATGTCACCAATTAAATTTTGTGTAAGAGGTCCTGATAATGTTAAGTTATTTCCAGCGATGTTTGTGATTGCAACTGCGTAACCATCTCCTCTATCAATTACTGAGTTTTGCACAATACCTGCTGAACTTGCCACAGTAATTTCTGTAACACCTGATAAAAAGTCTCCTGTAACGTTTGGAGATGCTAATGAACCACCGGATCCGTTAGCACCAGTTACCTGTGTACCTGTTTGTATACCTGTTCCTGATAAAGGTGCACCAATTGGTGGAGTTGTACCTGTGTATGGTAAAATACTCGCACCACTTAAAGCACTTATTGTTGTTGTGAAAGTTCCTGAAGAACCATTACTTGCAACACTGAACGAAGGAAATCCAATCGCCGCTCCTGTGTAGAAGTCACCTTCTCTTAACTGTGTGTTAGTTGTAGAAATCGTTGTTGGGTTTGCAACGGCAACTTTTGCTTTTGCGTAGTATGTAAATTGTGTGTTACTTACAATAGTGTTTACAACAAATGAACCCGCCGCTCTACTTGAACCTGATACTGCGTTGTTAAATCCTGTAATTGTAAACGGTTGTCCTGCTTCAAAGTTGTGTGGACCTACTGTTGTCACAGTGATTAAAGATGAACCAATACCTTGTGTTCCCGCAGAAGCATCAGAAGTTACAGTTGCTATATCAAAGTCTGTACCTGGTACTTCATAAATTGATGGATAACCTCTTTGTGTTGCAATCGCTTGCCACTTCGTAGGCTGAAGTCCGTATTCAAAGTCAGCGTCAAGCATTGATTCTGGTTGTGCAACTCTAAGTCTTTCAATCGCATCTGTTCCAAAGTCATGTGGACGTGTTCTTACTTCATCATCTTCAACAAATATTTGTATTTCATCTGTTGAGGCATCTGCTGATGTATCAGCATTTAAAAATATTGTAGTGATTACATCATTTCCGTGATATGCCTTAGGAAAATCTGGATCAACAAATGCTGTTGTGTTAGATGTTCCTGTTTCGTATTCTCTTTTGTAACTTACTGTTGCACCTTGTGTCGCGTCGTTGAATGTGTATAATACTGTGTTGTCTGTAGTGTTCGTGATCAATAATAATTCTGCTAATTCAACTCTTTCAGGAATTTTTACACTAGATATTCCGTTTGATACCTGTGCAGGTAAGTTGTCTAAACCATTTTGTATCACGTCTGTGATTATTCCGAATAAACTCGTAACTCTTGTACTTGCCGCAGATTCACCTGCTGAACCTAAAATTGTTTGTTGTGTAACAACAGGACTCTGTCTGCTTGAAAATGCTGTACCAGGAAAAATGTAATTGTTGATAATGCTTTTTATTTCATTTTTTGTTTGTATTTCTGGTTGTCTATTTCCTGTTAAAACAGATACTTCACCGTTCCAGTAAGTTCCTGCGTTGTATCTTGATTGTTCATTTCCACCATATCTTAAATCTTTTAATATACCAGTTAGATTGTAACCCATATCTCTTTCACAAAGGTAAGAGTCATATGTGTAATCTGCAAATGGATAACTTGAAATCACTTCTGCTGGTAAAGTAAGTATTCCATTGTCAATCGCATTAATTATTACATCCATGTTTGACTTCATCAATGTTCTACCAGCCGCTTCTCCATTAGAACCTGAAGTGTTTTGTGATATTCCTTCTGTGTTTATTGTAGAGTTAGCAACACCTGGTAAGATGTAACTGTCGATCAAAGTTCTTGCGTAAGTCAAATATTGTATTTCAGGATTACCTTGGTCTCCTAATTGTAGTACACCATCGATATAGTATGTGTTAGATTGTGTTCGCATTCTTTCGTTACCACCATATCTTGTGTCTTTGTATGCCGCATTAACAACTTTCTCAACGTCTGCTTTGATGTTCGCTGATAAACCTGTGTAACCTGCAAATGGAGCCACGTTTCCTGCAACTTGGTTTTCAACATACTTGGCAACTTCCGCCTTGATGTAATTTAAGTTGTTTACTATTCTTGCTGATGCATTTGGGTAGGGATTGTATGCTGTGTCTGTTGTTACTCTTGAAGCAATAAAAGCCGTTGCTTCATCTTTTAAAAATTCAAAGTTGGCATTTAGTTGTGCCCAAGCATTAGGATAAAGATTACCTGTTGAAGGTATACCTGGTATAAATTTATAGTCGTTTATTCGTTTTTTAGCCATTCTTTTTCTATGCTCCTAAGGCAATACTTAATACTGTCGCCGTGTTATCTACATACGACTTTCTAGTTAAACTATTAGCCGTTGCCGGCCCACTTGTTACAGTAGCCGATGTAAATGCCGCCTGCGCCGCAGTTGTTAATCCTATTGTAGTACTATTTAACGTTCCTGCACTCGAAACCAAACTTGAAAAGGTTCCATTTCTTGGTGTTGTTCCGCCCACTGTGACGTTATCTAATGAGCCTACTGAAAGAGGACTAATTGTAAGGTTACCACTTGCTTGTGGACTTATTGTAACATCTGCATTTGGTGTTAAATTTACGTTTCCTGATGTTGTTAATTGTGCTGTATTAACATTCATGTTATTAATGCTACCTGTAGTCTCAGGATTAATGGTGATCAATCCTGTTCCAGTTGGTTTCATTTCTATATTTGCATTAACACCATTCTGTAATAAATTTCCTGTGTTTAAAATACTGCTGAATACACCAACACCAATTACTGATGGTTGTGTAACTGTAACCGTTCCGAACGGATTTCCATCACTGTCACCATAAAACATACTGTCCGGAGCATCTACTGGAACTGTGTAACTTAAATTTCCTGTTTGTTGACCTTGCGCCGCCGCATCTGTCAAAGTCGTAGATGTAGGAATATCCAAATATGTTGAAGGAGTAATTTGTGTTGTAATTAATGTTCTAATATCATTCTGTACACCAGAAAAATTGTTAGCCACAGTTGGAAATGAGTACATTTTAACTGATGTGTAATCGTATAGATTACTTCCATTTGGTTGTAAAGTTGCTGATGTAATTTTTGTTCCACTGTAAGCGTTTGCCACAGCCATTCCATGAATACTATCTACACCGCTGTATAAACTTTGACCTAAGTAAGTTCCGCCGTTGAATAAAAAATTAAGTTCTTGTTCACCATTGAACATTAATACTTGTCTTTGTCCTATTGGTGTAAGTTCACTCCAACTAATTTCAGTTGATGTATCGTTGTCTACAGAATTTAAAGAATAATTGTAAAATTTTCCTAAAGTAGAATTGTATTGGTCCATGTGTAGAAGACCATTGTAACAAATTATATTTTTTATTGTTGCAGATTGATTGTAATTAGAATATTGTAGAGCCAACTGAGCACCGTTTCCATAACCTATTATTGTAATTTCTCTTGTATCAACGTTATCATAATTTGCCAAGTCAGCAATAATTGAATCTAACAATGCTATATCATCTGCTTTACTAGATTGATATCCTACGTTCCATGTGTTATTGTAACCTTGAGGCGCAATTAACACTGAGTTTGTAATGTAATTTATTGACGCTAATCCTGTTGCACTAGTGCTACCTGAATCATGTAAAGCAATTACAACTGGTAATTTTTTAGTTGCATATGACGTTCCTGTTGTGTCAGGCACAAAATATTGTGCAGTTCTATTTGCTCCAGTAGTTGCTTGTTGCCAAGTTTGTGAGAAATTTTTACTTCCTGTAACTAATGTTGAACCAGTTACAATGTTAGTGTGTGATAATCCTGTGCTGTAAAGTAATCCTGGAACAGCACTGTTACCTGTATCTGCTTTGTAAATGTTAAATGCTAAACTGTTTAAAGTTAAATTTATAGAATATGTTTTACCACGTTCTATAGTAATTGTTGGATTGTTTCCTGCAACTGCTGTACCGTCTTTTTTCCATGTAAAAGCACCTGATGTTTCCTCTACATTAAAATCTGGAACCACTGCCGGAGCAGGTGGAGTATATGTGTTAGTAATTGTACGGACAGTTACGTTACCTGCCGTATCAACTGCGAATCCTGTACTTTGAAAACCATTTTCACTTATGAAAGGTCTTTTTACTACTGCCATATTAACTTGTTACCTGACTTCCTCCCACTAATGCATTTTGCGTTGCAAAATAAGTGGCACTGAATATTATTTTAGATCCTGAATATTTCTCTGTTTGAGTTTTATCCGTAGGACTTACTGTTATTTTACACAATGAATTGTCTACTGTGCTGTCTATTGTTATTAGATTGTTTCCTAAATTTGTTCTAGCATATATTGTAAGTGCTGATTGATTGGGACTTGCTGTTACTAACATTTTAATAAGTTCTTTGTTGTTAGTATCGTAGTCAACTTGTATGGCATATTCAGCCGATGAAAACGTATTCACATGGAACTTGTCTAATACTAGACCGTCCTCTACAACTCCATATGGCCCATTGTGTGAAAAATTTAAACCATTCTTCAAAAGAAGCGTGTTTTTATCACCCTTGCCAAAAAATCTTGATACATCAAACATAGTCGAAAATCCCTTGTTATAGTGTATTTACCTAATTGGCAGTAGTTGTGGAATACGTAGATATAGGTTATTTACGGGCGTTTTTGCCGTGTTTGATAAGCCTTTGTACAGATTTAATAATACGTGTTTCTACTTCCTCATCCATAGCCATAATACCTTCATTAAGTCTGTCTGAAAACTCATCTGAAGTGACTCTTATTGGACTGTACACACGTTCATCTTTACCTAAATCAATTACATTGAATTTTTCATCATCTGGAAAAGTAGTATTAATAGGATACGTAGAGCCTATTATCACAGTTGCTGATTTATTATATGAATGAGCAATATGTTGACCCACTGAATCGCAACCAACAAAATGATCCGCTTGTTGAATAATACCCATCCATACTCTAATGTGTGTTCCCATAGGCAATGCCACTGGTTTATTGGGTATGTGCTTTCCAAAGTCTAATGGAAATTCACTCATTACCATTACACCATAATCTTTGCTTAATTTACGTACAATATTCCAAACATTTTGTAGTTCTACACTTCTTCCTGTAGAGTCTATTATGTCAGGTTGTTTTTCTTTTTGTTTTTCATCAAGTTTTTCTGGCTGTGCGCCTCTGCCGAAAGGTTGGAATACAACAATCTTATCTTTTCCTGTTTTTTCTTTGACTTCCGCAATCATTTTTCGTGCTAATAATATTTCTTCCTTGCTTAATTTTAAATTTGCTCTTGGCAAATCTCTAATTCCTTTATCATTTATTGCTATATCATATGCTTGACCTAAACTACATTTTTGATTGTAATATTCCCATACTCTATATGGTTCAGGCGATAATAAATCTCTATCTTTTAATAAATCTTGGAATAAATTTTTGTGCCAATTGTCATATGCTCTATAATGTAGTTTAGGATGACCTTTGTATGCATCTGTACCACCTTCGCAAATGATAATTGGATCTAGATCTGCGTTCTCTTCTATGTATTTTTCTATTGCTGGTATTGAACTTATGCTTCTACCTGCACCACCGTTTACAAATATTGCTGTTTTTCTAGCCATTTAAAACCTTTACTATCTTTTTGTACTCTGGCAAATATAGATATTCTATTTCGCTGTGTTGTAATGTTCTTACTGCGTCTTCTAATGTCTCAACTAATGGTTCACCACCTAAATTAAATGATGTATTGAAAATTATAGGACATTCTGTTTGTTTATGGAACTCTTTTATTAGGTCATAATACAAAGGATTCTGTTCACGTTTCACAGATTGTATTCTGCAAGTACCGTCCACGTGAATTATACTTGGAATCTTCTCTTCTATACCTGGTTGACAGTTTACAGCATACATCATATGTGGAGTTTCTTCCATTCCACGTAGATCAAACCAATCATGCACGTAATCATGAAGTATTGTTCCAGCAAATGGTCTAAAGTATTCACGGTTTTTCACTCTGTTTACATAATCTTTACCGTCTTTGAATCTTGGATCAAACAAAATACTTCTATTACCTAATGCCCTAGGACCATTTTCACTTTGCCCTTGGAATATTGATACAATATTTTTATTAACTAAAAGTTCTACAACTTTAGAATCGTCACAATCTTCTAAAACAACACCTGGTCTTTGACATATTCCGCTTATTTGCTCTTGTGTGTATTCTCTTTTTGGACCTAAGTACAAAGTTGGTGCATCAACTTTCTTTTCTTTTGTTTGTGTAAGGCTGTAATAGAACAACATAGCCGCACCCATTGCCGTTCCCGCATCATTTGAAACTGGTTCAGCATATAACTTAATACCGTCTTTTTGTAAACTTTCAAGATAATAATAATTTGCCACACAATTTAATCCGTATCCTCCAGAAAACACAACATTTTTACATCCACTCATCTCAACTGCTTTGTAAATTAAATCTAAACATTGTTTCTGTGTTTCTTTTTGTACTGCGTAAGCCATGTCTCTTCTGTTTTGCATTTTTGTCCAATCTTCGCCTTTATCAGAATCAGGATTAGCATCCACAAAAGGATATATTTGACTGTTTACCTGCGCCGCATTTGGGTAAGTTGGTATGATAAAGTTTCTATTTGATAATTCAAATTTTCCTTCTTTTTGAAACAGTGGTGGTATTACATCATTTTTCTTTCCATAAGGAAACAATCCCATAGTCTTTCCTGCCTCAATGGCACTGAATCCACAATACTGAGTTATTGCTTCATATGTTTTTGTTATGCCTGCTTTGTCTGTGAATAATGCTTCATGTGTTTTTCCTGGTTCACTAATACTTTCCGAATCCATTTCAGGATAGTAACCTCCTGGACTTGCTGTGCCTGTTGCATAATGTTTGTACAGTGCAAAGATATCATTAGGATAATCACAACTGAATATACTTTCAACTTCAAATACAGTCATGTCACCTGCTACACTATTCTTAATAGGTATAAAAGTTCCTGCACCGTCAACAATCACTGCAACTGCTTTGTCAAAACCTGATCTATAAAATGCACACGCGGCATGAAGTTTGTGGTGTATATGTGATAAGTCAATAACTTGTGGATGTTCTATCTTATGAATGTATGGATCTATTAATCCTAACTTTCTAGCAATACCTGTGTATACATCATCTCCTGAATAATCTACTCTGCCAGTAGATGGATCTTTCAATGATTGTGTATGTGCAATTATTAGGTAATCAATCTTGTCCGTGTATTTTAATATTTCAAACATGGAAGCATAAGGACCACCATCATATTTTCTTCTTGATAGTCTTTCTTCTTCTATTGAAAATACTATTTTGCCGTCTTTCAGTAAACATACACCTGCGTTGTGACCTCTTGCCACTGCGGCTATGTATCCTGTTTTGTTGTATTTGTTTAAATCATCACTCATGTTATTCCTCTATTGGATCTCCGTTAACAGCAGACACTACATAATCTTCTATTTCAGGAGTCATTGACATAATTCTTTCATGCTTTCTACTGATCCTTTCATCGAAACTTATTCTTATAGGGTCATATTCTCTATCAAATTGTCCCATATCAATAATTTTAAAACTTTTATCGTCTGGATATGAAGTGTTTATCGGATACGTTGCTCCCATAACAACACTTGCTGGAGTTTCCATTGCTTTTGCAAGATGTTGACCTACACTATCACATCCTAAAAAGTGATCTGCATATTTTATTAAACCTGCCCAGTTACGTAAATCTGCTATTTCAGGAATAGCAACCTCATCTTTAAATCCTGCGTCTTTAAATTCTATTCCGAACTCAGCCATTACGCATACTGCCCAATCTTTTTCTTGTAATTTTTTAATAATTTTTTTTAAATTTGTGAATTCTATACTTCTATTGCTTTTGTCTATGAAAGAATTATCTATTTGTGTAATAGCACGTCCAAAAGGTTGTATGATGACTAATTTTTCTTTCTTAACTTTTTCTTTTATTTCATCTACTGCTTTTCTTCCTTCTAAAAGTTCTTCTTTACTTAATATTAAAGTTGGAGCAGGCAATTTTCTTACTCCTTTTTTGTTAATCAGTATATCAAATGCTTGGGCGATGTCACATTTCTGATTGAAATATTCATTCAGTCTGTAAGGTTCAGGACTTACTATGTCCATGTTAATTAATTTTGTGTGGAATAAATTTTTATGATACATATCATAAGTTTTATTATCCAATGTTGGATGTCCATTTAGGATATTACAAATACCTTCAATCACAATAATAAAATCAGGATCTTCCTTTGATTCATAATATTTTTCCAAGGCAGGAATCGCAGATATTATTCTTCCCATTCCGCCATTTAGAAAAAAAGCCTTAGGTCTTTTCGAATTGCTCATATAATTTATTTAATGATTGGT
>CEVP01012236.1_pt1 | contig 25189 bp, 11 predicted proteins | sample 427071 | NCBI WGS metagenome assembly CEVP01 (sample SAMEA2623808, study PRJEB7988) | marine metagenome | isolation source: saline water (ENVO:00002010), including | reverse complement strand
CCTGGTTCTTATGATGTTGCAGTAATCTTCAGCGATGATACACGTATAGAAATTGATGATGGCTTCACCATCTCTCAAACTCTTTCTAGCTCTCCAACGGAGATAGATATCAACGGTGGACTAATTTCAGGAATACTGATTGATGAATCCGGAAACTATCTTGATTCTCAAGTTATTCTTGAATCAGCTGATGTTTCTTCAAATGAAGTTGATATTGGTGATTGTGAAGTTGTTAAATATGCACCATGCTATATTAATCCGGAGTTAACTTATGAAAATGATTTACTGACGGGTTCTAAGGTTGAGTTTGGCCCAATTATGCCGGGCACATACATTGCATCAATCGATACTGATGGAGATAATTTCTCAGAAACTTCGTTGGAGTTCACTGTAGATCCTAATGCTGAATCATCAATTATTCTACCTTCGCCAATGCCGCTCACAACGGATCTAACATTCCAACTAATTAACCCACATAATGGTACAGATAACCTCGTAGAAGGACTTGATTTAACTTTCAATTTGAAGAATGGTTCAGGGTCTCCAGTAGATTCGAAATATGATAATTTATCAGGTCAATATTATGTTGAGTTAACTCCTGGAATTTGGATTTTAAACTATACTTTGTCTGAGACCGAACAGTTATGGGAGGAAATTGAAGTTTTGGCTAATTCTGACTTTACAGATACATATAGCTTCTATACAAGTCAAACTGTAAATGGTACTCTATATTATGATGAAAATACTCAATCTGATACTATAGATACAACTAAGATCTTGGACTTCGTACCTGTAGAATTCTATTGGGATGACTTTAGCACAACTGTTGAAACATCATCAGATGGTACATTCAGTATTGTTTTGCCTGTAGGCTCCGAAGTTGATGCCATTGCTCAATTAGGTGTGGACTTGAAGTTAGTAAATGGAACAAAGTTTACAGTTGAAGAAAATATGGACATGGTCACCATGGTTGCCCGTCCTGGGCAAGCAATTGATGGAGCAGTAAGCATCAATCGAGAAAATAATTTATTCAATTCTGAGATTGGAGGTTGGGATCCGGTTACAGTAATTGCACAGAGTGATGAACATGATGCCACATGGCGTTCAGAGACTGATGACGGTGGTTTCTTCACCATGGTTCTACCCAAGGGCACATGGGAATTCACAGTTTTGTCAGACGAAATTAATTCTGGAATCAATGTTACAAATGTAGATAATAACAACAACACTATTGAGGTGATAATTTATCCTGAAGATTCAATATTAACTGTAGATTTCTTCCTAGACAACTCTGCTGATAATAATGTATCTAACGGTACTCCGGTAACTTATGATTTCAGTTTACTATCTTTAGTAGATGGAATAGACTATCATATTAATTCTACTTCAAGTGATTGGACTGATGAGGGAGTTGCTCAAGTATCAGTAGAGCCTGGAATTTACAGGATATCTGTAGATATTGCTGACCCTAACTCTGGAGATTTATTTGGAACTAGAATAATGAGTGGAGATGTAGACGTCATTGTAGGAATTGAATCTACAGATATTACAAGAAGTATTGGATTCGATCCAGAATGGAGAGTAGAAATGTCATTTACCAATGAAAGTGGTGGCGAGCTATCTGAACAATTAGTTAGATTCACTAATGTCGAAAATGGTTGGGTTCTATCTCGAACTACTGACTCTAATGGAAGTATTATCGATTTCTTCCCTCAGGGGGATTGGATTGCGACTGCTGAGACAATAAATAACGATATTAAAGAAGGATTAAGAAATTTGATTTCAGTATCTTCTGATATCTCTAGCGAAAGTTTAAGTTTCTCAACAAGCCAACTGGCAGAGATTTCATTCAATATTTCAGAAGATTCCTCTAACTCTCCTTTGTCAGGAGTTAGTTTGTTATTGGAGTCCGCCAGTGACTTAGGTTCTTTCAGTATTGAGGCGACAAATAGTAGTGGATTAACTACAATTGATGTAGTAGAGGGAGATTGGTTAGTCTCTCTAAATTATACTGAAGATGGCAAGAGATGGGTTGTAGAAAGTTATCCAGTTACTATTTCAGTAGGTGAAAATCATGTCAATTTAACTGCGAACCTTTATGTCGCTTTGACTGGAACGGTTTTCTGGGATTTGAATAACAATAATGCTTCTAACGTCGGTGAAGGAATTTCTGATGTTCAGATGACCTTTACAACCACATCTGACTCAAACGAACATTCAATTTCAACAGATAATACTGGAGAATGGGAATTATTTGTACCATACAATACAAGCTGGCAAATCGAAACCGCCTATGATGGTTTTGAAAGTATTAATGAAAGTATATCTGTATCAGATTCTCCTAATGATGTACAATTAGAATTAGTTGCAGGTTTAGTTGATGTTTATGGAAACATCAGCTATGCACTTGGTATTTCCAGTATCCCAATTGAAGATATAGAATTAATGATAATGCCTACAGAGGGCCTAGTAAGAGATACGGTAACAATTGAAATCAATGAGGGATGGTCTGGTAGTTGGTCTACGGAACTAGAGCCTGGTTTATGGATAGTAAGTGCTAGTGTACCAAGTCAAGACTTGATAATTATGGGTCTATTGGATGTTGACGTTACCGGTAATTCAAATAATTTAGATATGGCACTAACTAGTGGTGGTATTCTAGGGCTTCAAACAGAGTGGTTAGATTATGATGGTAACACTCGTAATCTAGGAGATATTTCAGATGCGAACTTATTAGTTGATGTAGGATTCGGTATGAAATGGGTACAAAGTGTAGACGAAACTGGCAGTGTAGATCTTTTACTTCCTAATGGTAATGTTCAATTTTCAGGTGACTTTGAAGTAGAGCAAAGAGGATTAACTATGGAATTTACAGCAGGTAGAGGCTTTGATGTATACCCTGGTCTTAATGCAAGTATAGATTTATCATTCAACAGAGTTTCAAATCATGAAATTGAAATTAGTACACTAAATGAAACATCTGGTCATGAAACTTATGTTGGTTCATTGGGCGATGTTTCTCTAGTAGACAATGAAGATAATGGATTTATTCCAGTAGATTTCACTCTCGGTGTAGATTACCTCGGTCATGAATCATATGATGTATTCACCGTGGGAGGTATTGTTTCTGGAACTGATAGTTCTGAATGGACAGTTCAATTCCATAACGGTACAGGGAACTGGACAACTTCAACGCAATTTGAAGTAGGCTTAGATAATAGTATGGATTTTGATAATTTGAATATCCGTGTTATCGCACCTAATCAATCTGTAGCACATTCTTTCGAAGACGGACACAAGATTACGATCAGTATCTCAACTCTAGATGGTTATCTGGCTACACATGATTTGATAGTCAGAGTCCCTCAAATACATGGTTTTGAACTAACTAACCCTATGGAGGATGTATACGGAGTCTCCCCTGGAGAACTAATTACTATACCTATAGAGTTTACAAACTCTGGAAATGGTGATGAAAAATACGATTTTGAGTTTGACGATTCAGAATTACCTGATGGATGGAGTAGGACTGGTCCAACTTCACACACCCTAGGTAGCTTCGTTAGTTCTTCTCACAGCGTAACTATAGTATCTCCAAGTGACGCAATGTCGAATGAAGAGTTCTCAATTTACGTTTCAGTGACCGATAAGGCTGGAAATTCATACGACACTACTGTTCCTATTGAAATTAAGATCCAAAGTTCTGAACCTGTATTGAAGATTGATGGGTTAGTAAGTAAATCAGGAGGAGAACCAGAAGCAGGTGGTCAATTAACATATATCGCTACAATATCCAATAGTGGATTAGTTGATGCTGAAAATGTGCAGTTAAATGCAGAACTTTGTAAGGATGTAAGTTGTAATACTCCAACTTCTGTTAATGCTATGACGACAATGGATATACCTGCAGAATCATCTCAGCAGTTCAGTTTCTTGTTTGATTTCTCTGATATTGATGTTGACCAATATTACATCATGCTTGATATAAACTCAACAGGATTTAATGAAGAAAATATTGATGATGACTCGTGGCACATTAGTGATGGTGTAGAACAGGGAGTCATGAATGTTGATGTTAGATCACCGAGTGTTGATGACGATGAAAATACAGATATTATTGCTTATATCCTAATTATTGGATTAGTAATTATTGGTCTTTATTTGACTAAAGGTCGTTCAGGCCGTCGCCCTGGTGCACCGTTCTGATAATGATAAGATTCCCTGACTTTGGGAACAGGGATTCTTATACTGAATCTATGCCCTAGGACTGGTTGGTAAGTTTTCATGAAGTCTTTAGAAAATCTTGATTTGCTTCCCGAACCAGAAGACCATAGAATCCTAACTGCGATTGATAATCAAGCATTGGGTTACTCTGGCAGTGATTATGGCCTTACTGACGAAGAAGCTAAGCAGCTTCGTTGGCCTCTAGGTCCCATGAAAAAGTTAGAACATCCTACGGGTGCTATTTTTTTCTCTTTATTCGTTCTTTTATTAATTGCTGGTTGGCCTTGGGTTAACTCATATCTCATACCGATTCTTCCTAACTCTGAATGGGCGTATGAAGATTCAGGGATCAGACAATTACAATCAGAAGGATATTTTGGTCAAGGCGTACATGTTTGTATTGTTGATACTGGGATTGATATGGAACACCCAGACTTTTCCCATCAACAATTATTGGGATTCAGAGATTTTGTAGGCGGTAATCATGACTTAGTCAGAGACGTTGGTGAAAGCTCACATGGAACATTAATGGCTGGAATCTTGATATCTAATGGTACATCTAAGGGTGCCGCTCCAGAAGTAGGTTTGTCAGTTGCTTTAGCATTGGATTCAGAAGGGACTTCTGGTTCAACCGATAGAGTTGCACAAGCTATCAGGTGGTGTAGAATAACTCAGAAAGTAGATATTATTTCATTAAGTCTTGGGGGTTCTCCCAGTGATTTCACTTCAAATATTGATACACAAACGAACTTAGCAGTTCAAGAAGCATTAGATTCGGGTATTTTCGTTGTAGCCGCCGCTGGAAACACTGGTCTTAATTTAGATATCAATGACGTTTCTCAACCTTCCAGCCTTCCAGGAGTAATTTCAGTCGGAGCTATATCTAAATCTGGAAATGTATGGGGTAGTAGTGCCTTTGGCTCATCAATTGATAGAGCAACAGGAGAAGAAAGAATTTTCCCTAATCAAAAACCCGAAGTTGTAGCTCCGGGAGTTAATATCTTCTCGACAGCCTCAAGCACATTGTCGTCTCCATATGCTTACTCTTCTGGGACAAGTGATTCTACAGTATTCGTAACAGGGGCTTTGGCCTTAATCATTCAACAATGTAGGGATTCTATTGAAGGTTCGGATGGCTACATAGATGAAAATGAAATGATGCTAGTTAAGCATGCATTAGCAAGATCTTCCGATAGGGGTAACTTTGAATCTGGCAATCATAATTCTCATTCAGGTTATGGGGCTTTGGACTTAATAAAGTGGTCCGAGGAAGTCGCCTTTATCTTTAATGTTGAATAATTTTTCCGATATATGATGTTGATACAAATACGCTATGTTGATACATTATTCTCAATTGTAACTCTAGCATTGATAAATGATACATAATACGGTAAAACATGTCCAAGCGCCGAGTAAGAAGTTCCTTCCTAGTATTTCTGATGTTATCGAGTGTGTTAATTGCTCTAGTAGGGCCTGCAAGCCCTGTAATGGCTAATAATGAAACCACTTCAGGAACTATTACAACTTCAGAAACATGGTCCGGCACTCATCAGTTGACTGGAGACATTACAATCGCCTCCGGTGCTAAGTTAATTATTCAACCCGGAACTACTGTAATTTTTCCTAATGGAACATATCTTGATGTAAGAGGGAATCTTTGTGCTGGAGATAGCTCTTGTGGATCTTCTGGTGATGCAAGCTTGGCAAATAAAATTACTTTACGATGGACTGATCCTTCTAATTCTAGTGAAATTGGTGAATGTAAAGGTATGAAACAAGGTACTCAAGAAATACAAGTAGAAGATGCATCATGCTTTGAAGGAGTGTTAATCCGTAGCTCTATTGATTTATCTGAAACTGGTTTTAGACATATTACAATTGATGATGCTTGGGGTATTCCTTACTATATTGATTCAATTAATCGATGGAGGTATGGAGCTATGGTAATTGATGGAGCATCTCCCACTTTAACTCAAATGAGATTTAGTAACATCAATACAAGCAGTGTGTTAACAACTAACCTTGCACAACCAATATTTGAGGGTGGTACTTATGTTGCTGGAAATGACGATAAAAGCGGAGTAGGTGGGTCAGCGGTCCAAATTTATGGTTCAGGCACGCAAATCACACCTCTTGTAATGAATTCACCATTCTTTATTGGAACAGATAATGGTTGTGGGAATAATGATGGAGGCCGTCCAACATTATGGGCTCAAGAAACATTCATTGAAATTAATGATGCTACTGTAAATACTGGAGATTATGGTTTTGCACTTGTAAGTTCTTCTGGTCTTCTAACTAATTCTGATATAAATGTTAATTGTAATGGAATAGATATTAATGGCGTCAAAGCAATACAAGGAGTAGTTTATACATTTGAGATCGGAAACAATGAAATCAATACAGATGAAGGTTCAGGAATTACAGTTTATGATGGTGGCGACGTTGAATTACATAACAATCAGATTTCAGGTGTAGCAGATCGTTCAGGAATCACTGTCCAATCAAGTAAGGCATATATCCATAATAATGAAATTGGTCCAATAGGGGGTTGGAATGGACTTTGGTTAACAGGTTCTTTTGATGTAATTGCAGAATACAATACAATTATTGATACTGCAAAAACTCCTGTTCAAGTTGGTGAATTATCCACCTCAGGACCTGCACCCGCTGCATCTAGACTTCATTTTACAAATAATACTGTGAGTGTGAATTCACCTGGAACCTGTTCAAGTTTCAAGTATTGGGGCGGTGAATATACTTGTCCTGCAGTAAGTGTTTTCCGTTCAGGAGTAACCCTCTACGATAATGAGTTTAGCTTAGGTGGAGATGCCGATGGAATCAGAGCAGTAGGTGGGTTGATGGATGTTCAAAGAAATTTGTTTAACACTCCTGGAACCGGAGCAGTAATTCGAAATTATGATAGTGGATTTGCAAATACACAGCAATACGGTTCACTTGGTTTCTTTTCATTGAATACCTGGAATGGTATTGAAACAGCATATAATATTACTAAATCTTCTGTGACAGTCCAATCAGAGTTTATCCCAAGCGCGTCTCCTGGAGAGTTTCCAATAATACTAGATTGGCCTGATCAAGAGGCCTGGCCTGCAAACGGATTCCAAGGCGCTATAATCCCAACTCCAATTTCAGAATGTTCTAGTTGTGATAATTTAACGCCTAGGAACTTCCCATTGGCTGTTAATATGGATAATAATTCTACTGTATTTACTTTTGCCAACCTTTCAAATGTTGATACCTCGAAGATTTTTATCAAATCTCAGCCTACTCAATATGCAGTTCAAGTAAGAAGAGCTGAAATGGTAAGGTTCCAAACTTTGGTTGATGGAATGAAAGTAGACAATGCAAATGTGTTAATTGAAGATGCTCTGGGTAATGACCTGTATTCTCTGTATACGGATGAAGATGGATATACTCCGTGGTTTGCCTTAGCATCAGACTCACATCTTGATTTCCGAGGCCTTGCAGGAGGTGACAATCCTGATGGATTTGCAGATGATGAGTTTGAAGATTCATGTTCTGATGGAATAGACAATGATGGTGATTTAACAATCGATAATAATGATGATGATTGCGATTACAGTGCTGGAACTAGGGAGCTTTCTCGTTATTACTATACTGCATACAAATTTGGCTTTGGTTATGATAGAAATGACTTTATTATACAAGATACAACATATCAAGATGTCATAAACCTAGTGAATACAGGTCCATCTATATCGGTTATTCAAGAAACCGGTCACTCATTTAGAAAAGTTGTTAATTTTACAGGTTCTGCACATGACGGACAGTTGGCAGGATTTTATGCTACAGATGAATTAGCTCAATGGGATCAAAAAGGATATATTCATTCTATTGAAGTCAGAGATCCTTTTACCAGTGAATGGACTTCTGCTGGTCAGGCAGTTGATGATAGTGGAGCAGAACCTGGAGAAGTTACGCGTTTTAATCATCCATTCAATTCATGGTATTATTCATTTGATATGTCAGGATATCAAGAAACTGATTATACTTTTGAGTTTAGGTCGTTCGATGGAATCGACTACAGTCCAATTATCGCCAGGACAATTAAGTTGAATGCAGCTCCGCCTGTAATTAGTGTAAGTACTCCAAGCGATGGCTCAACTTGGTCAGATGGTACAGTGACATTCGAAGGAACTGCATATGACCAATATGGATGCCCTATTGCCTGTAGCCAAGACGTAGGAGAAATTTATTTCTATATTAGTGGACCTAATTTCGAAGGTACAACACCGACAACTGGTGGCGCTGACTGGTCATGGACATGGGACTTTAGCGGTCAACCAAGAGTTGTTTCGGAATATACATTCACGATTTGGGCCTCAGATTCAGATTTTTGCCTTAGTGTAGTAGATGAATGTGAACCGGTCACAATGACATTGACTATTGACAACTCTAATTCTGCGCCTTTCGTAAGTTTAATGGCGCCTCAGGATGGTGAAAGACTGTCAGTTTCAGATAACACAATAGAGGGAGTAGCAAGAGATAATGATGGTTCAGTATCCAGAGTTGATATTACTGTTAGAGACATTTACAATGGAGATATCATCGTTCATCAACAATCAGTTTCCGATTTCGAAACCAATGGTGCATGGTCTACAACTTGGGACCCAACAATTCTACAACATGACTTCGAATATGAGATTGATGTCCAATCATATGATGGATACGATTACAGTGATATGACTACAATATCAATAATTGCTGATAATCCTTCTGATGCAGGTAATAATCAACCAGTTTTCAATTCAGAAAATTGGTTACAAGAAATAACCCTTTACTGTGAAATTGAGTCCCAATCGCAAGATAGGTGCACTAAGGCTGAGATAGATCTTAATCAATTCTTTACAGAAATTGACAATGGACAAGATCTAATTTTATCTGTCTTTGATTCCGAAGCAAGTTCTGATGATAACTTTGCATTAGTAATTAATGTAGGTCAGGATGGAATCGCCATCTATGACCCAATTTCAATGTTCTTCTACGACCCTAATATGGAAGCATGGACATTAGAAAATGTGATATTCGTAGCTACTGATCCTTTTGGTTCTAAAGAAATTTCATTAGATGTTACTTTCACTGTTATTCCAATTAGTTTCCAAATCGATGTACCTGATATTACAGTTGTTAAAGACGGGGAAAGCGTTACATTTTCTGGTGTAGGATTACCTGGGAAGACAGTTACTGCATTAATCAATAAGGTACCTGCGAATAATACTGTTGTAAATAGTGACTCTACATGGTCCCTAGAAATCCCATCCTCTCGGTTTGACGATGGCCCTGTTACGCCAGACTTCAGATATGTGGGTTCCGACTATTCTAGTGGTGTCCAAATTTCAGTAGGTGCAGCAGATGATGGAATGTCCATGTTAATGATTGGACTAATTTCAATAGTTATTTTGTCTCTTCTAGGAGGTGCATTTGTATATTTCTTTGTGGAAATTGAAGATGATGATGATGATAGCTCTTCTATTGAATCCTCAGAGTCTATTAGTTCTAGTGCCGAAGAATCCACAGAGGGATGGATTTGGGACGATGAATCAAATGAATGGATTGAAGACCCAGATTATTAATTTTGATGACTTAAGTCAGAGACTTCACCACCGAAACTTCTTGTATTGATTCAGATTGCTGTACTAATATGAGTAACATGGCAGTGCCAAGGCCCGGCGTCCAAGAGAGGATATTATTACACCTCAGGGACTATGTTGAACATGCAGGAAGAGTCGAAGTACCATTTGCATTATCACAAATGGGTATTGCCAACTCGGTAGCAATAGCGAGATCAAATGTCCCTAGAGCAATTTCTGGTATGAGGGAACAGGGTCTTCTAATTGAAAGACAGGCCCATGTGACAGGAGTTTCCCGTAAGAGAAAAGCGTATTTTCTTACAGACGATGGAATAAAAGTTGCTAATGGTATATGGGAAAAAGTAAGTACTCAAAATGTGAGACTGAAATTTCCTGACGGGACTTCAAAAAGTGTACCTTTAATTAATGCTCTTGAGTTGACAGATTTACCATTAAGACATGTAGATATTTTGAGATATATAGATGATAATGGCAGTTTAGATTTATCAGTTCTTTCAGCGGAATTAATTGAGAGAGATTTATCTAAACATATTGAGAAACAATTAGTAACCTCTTTCAATGACTTACCAAGAACTAGAAAATTTTTCGGTAGAGAAAAAGAAGTTGACGACATGGTTAATCTTCTCGAAAAAAGATCTTCCTCGATATTAGTTCCAGGAATTGCAGGTATTGGAAAAACTGCTCTTGCTGGTAAAATTCTTGAGAGATTCACCCATGAAAGAAATTTACTATATCATCGATGTCAAGATTGGGAAGGTTCTAGGGCATTCCTTGAGGCTACAGCAGAATGGCAAGCAACGATGGGTAATAATGGTCTTTCAGATTACTTAGCTGCTACACCAATACCACAGTCCAATGTTACAATTGATTTAATCATTGAAGGGCTTAAGAATTCTCCAAGTTTAATTGTAATTGATGATTTGCATAAAGTTGGTGATGAAACACTAATTACTATTTTGAGAGGAATAGCGACAAGGATCCCCAGTCTCAATCAAGTAGGTGTAATTATGTTCTCAAGATCCTTTAGAATGGTTGTACCAGAGAAAGATTCTGAAGGGAAAATACTCACTCTAGTTATGCCTCTTGAAGGTCTAGATAAAGAATCAAGTAAACAGATTCTTTCTGCTATGCCTGATATGGATGCCCCCCAATTCCTTCATATTTATTCACTTTCTAGAGGTCATCCTCTTGTTTTAGAATTGATTAATAGAGGTAGTGTAGGGGGAACTTTTCATGCAACATTAGAAACATTTGTTGAGAAAGAAATCTTCAGTAGGTTATCTGGCCCACAAAAGAGACTTCTTGGTGCTATTGCAGTTTTCCGTGAACCAATGCCTCTGAGTGCATTGAGCGATCTCGATGCAGCGATTGATCTTTTAGACGATTTAGTTGAAAAAGGATTAGCAAGGCAGGCTGATAGCGAAAATTATGATGTTCATGATCTTGTTAGAGAATTTTTAGTACTCTCGATGGAACAAAATTTACGTCATGAGTTGCATAACAATGCAGTGAATTGGTACCGAAGTCGCAAAGCAAGTCCTACTGATAGGATAGAATTTATCCATCATTTACATAATTCCGAACAAATAGAAGAGTTAGCAAAGGTTCTCTCTTTAGAAGGGCCAAATCTGGTACAATCAGGGCATACAGAACTTTTAGGAATCTTGAGGTCTTTAGATAGGGAAGGTTTCGATTCTATATCGTGGGGAATTGTTAGAGAACTCAGAGGAGATATTCTATCAATTCAGGGTCATTGGGATGCTGCAGAGAAAGAATATGATTCAGCAATACCTATAGCACGTAAAAATAAACAGAACAAGGAATTAGCTAGGCTGTTATCTTCTAGAGCAGATATTGCTGTTAAAAGAGGCGCAATGGATGACGCACTGGAGTTACATAGGCAGGCATTAGAAATTCAAATTAAGACTAGGGATGCAGTATCTGCAGCACGTTCTTACAATAATATGGGTTATATTTTTCGTCGCCGAAGAGATAATAGGCACGCCTTAGAAGTATATGGTAACGTTGAAGAATTATTAGATTCAGAAAATAATCCTGAATTATGCGATTCAAGAATTCGTCTTGCATCAGCATTTTTAGAAATGGGTGAATTAGATCGTGCTCGTGACCATGCAATGCTAGCTCATGAAGAAACTAAGGAAAATGGTCAAGAAACTCTTCATGCTAGGGCAAGAGCAGTATTAGGAAGATATTATGCGAAAATCAAGGATAATGATTTAGCAATGTTACATTACTCTGGTGCATTAGAAATTCTATCTGAACAGGCCGACCCTCATAGTGCAGTTGAAGTTGAAATGCTATTAGGTCAAGTATTAAGCGATGCGGGTAGAAAAGAGGAAGCCTCTGAACATTATTTAGAAGGATTGGCTCTGGCAGAAGCAAATGATTTTCGACATCTCAAGGGTGAGTTACTCGCCCGTCTTGGAGAAGTTGAGACCGATCGTTCTCAAAGGATGGAATATCTTCAGAAAGCACTTTCAGTATTCCGGGAACTTGGTGCAAACGATCGTATGAAGGAAGTTCAAAACTCTGTCCATAGAGTAGTTATGGGTCATTAATTTCCTTATTTATCCGACTGCTGATTTTTTCACCACCAATCATAATTTTAAATTCAGGGCCTGACTGCTCAGAAATGAAAATCATTCCTTTGAATTCATCACCAATTCTCATTAAAACCTCACTTTCAGCAAGATGTGGTGCATTATTTTTATCTGAAAGATGACATAAAACAATCGTTCTAAGTTGAGGATTCATAATCTCGTTCAAAATTTCTGCTGTCTGACTATTGGATAAGTGACCCCCTCTACCAGTAATTCTTCTTTTTAGCGAATCAGGATAGGGTCCTTGCATTAATTTTTGATGATCATAATTTGCCTCAATTGAAATATGAACACATCCTTTTAGATGCCTTTTTAATTCTACAGTAGCCTCTCCTAGATCTGTGACGAACCCTGCTCTATTTCCGTCTCCATTACTTACAATCAATGCAATATTCTCTGCATCATCATGTGGAATTGGTATTGGAAGAACACTAATTTCATTATTGATATCTATTCGTTCTAAATTACCAAATGTCCTACAATCTGACATAGGGTTCCAACCCATTTTAATTGCAGTTTCAATATTGCAATAAAGATTCGAACCCCATTTTTGTGATGCTTTCAGTGCGGATTTTGAATGGTCTCCATGATGATGAGTGATGAAAATTGCATCGATAGAACTTGGTTCAATTTTTATTGTCGACAGTCTTTTTTCAGTTTGTTTTAATGAGAAACCACAATCAATTAGAACTTTACAAGTATCCGATTCTAGTAGAGTGGAGTTGCCCCTGCTACCTGAACCTAAATGAGTAATCTGTAGCCCCATATCAATCATCTCTTGAGCGTACGTTTAGTCCTTCAATTAATCTGTTTCAATTAACAGAAATTTCGATTTTACATACCATTTCGATACCACCAGAATACATCAATCATGTGTATTTGTCCGAACGACGCTCCATCATGGTCATAAATACATGAAAGTCGCTAAGGGTAGTTAAGACGAGGTGATAGCATGAGGCGTAAACAAACAGCACTCCTAATGACAGTTCTAATACTTTCAAGTTTAGCCTTCGTTTCTCAAACTAGGCCGCAAGCGCCAGTAGAAAATGTTGACCCTGGTGAAGCAGCAGGGGGTGGTCCTCCAGTAACTGATGAAGATGGAGATAAGATACCTGATTTCCATGAAGAAATATTATTTGGAGAAGACATTATAATTGACTTAGGTACAGAAATAATTAGTATATCTGGGCTTGATTCAAGAAATGGTACCGATAATATGTCTGATCATGATAATGATGGTGCCAGTGCTCTTCTTGAGTATTGCTGGCCATATACTTTGGATAGATGTTTTACAGATAGAGTATCGTTAACAGGTAAGCCTGGAGATTTAACTGATTCTGGGATTAGAGAATGGCTCGATCCGAGAGTAGCAGATACAGACGGCGACGGTTTACCTGATGGCTATGAAATTTATATGTGTACTGAAGGAGGTCTTGGCTATCTCAATACGACAAATGCATGGACGTGTCTTTGGTTCGACCCGTTAGATCCCAGCGATATGTGGGAGGATATTGATAGATGTGCTGATTTTACATTTGGTTGTGGTGATGGTTTTGATGTCGATCGTAATGGTATAATAGATGATACTGAGAAGTATACCAACTCTGAAGAATATCTCTTTGGTACTCCAGATAATTGGGTTACTGAGAGGGATGGTTTGTGGTGTTTTGGTGAGATTAATCTATTAAATTCTGACTCTTGTCAGAAAATAGTAGAGAGGCAAACTGGAGATGGATGGCTTGGTAGTGATCCTACTGAATCAGATTCTGATTATTATTCATGGGCCGAAATTATTTCTGTAGGCTTAGCTGTCCCTGGTGATGGAATCCCCGATGGATGGGAAGTGCATTATGGTCTTGACCCAAGGAATGCTAGTGATGCAATAATAGATTCCGATTCTGATGGTTGGGATCTTGATAGAGATGGATATATTATTCCCGATACTTCTGTAGCAACATCTAGTTGGGGAGAATCATTTAGTAACTATGAAGAGTATATGATATTTTATGATCAAGGAGTTTCAGTGACTCCAGGCTTAAGAAGTATAGACCTATCAAACTCTGATGATAGTTTCTCTACATACGATCAGTCAACTTCTCCGCAATTAGTTGATGCAGCAGTACATACTATTATCTCAGATAATCAGAGAGATAGGTTACTTGTAGGTTCAGAATTTGGAATCACTATTTTAGACCCCTTCAACGATATATCTACTATGATTGAGTTACCATCTGGTTTAGTTTTGAATTCAATGATGGATTGGTCGGATGGTGATGATGACTATCTGGTATTATTGACTAATAAAGGAATAACAATAGTAGAAGTACAGAATGGTGTTCCACAAATAGAATCATCGACTTTTGAGGAATCTGAATCTAGTATTTCTATCGGTTCGATGAATGAGATGGTTGTACTTAGAACAGGTAGTGGGAACTTGGACGTAATGATTTTCTCAGGGCAAGATGTTTGGACAGCATCGATATCAGGTCAATCGATAAATTCTTTAATCTACCTTGATTCAATATCTGAGATTTTATCAAATAATGCAGCTAACGTCAATACTGCATTGCACATGGAGATGAATGGTCGTGGACCTTTACTTCTGATTGGAACTGACGGCGGATTAATGGCTTGGAATACTACAGATGGTTCTGATTCAGTAGGTACTCCTTGGTGGATTTTCAACAGAGAAAATGCCGAGAATTTTGTCCAAAAAGCAGATTTACTTAATGTTTCAAAATCTGCTATAGTTAATATTTTACAACCTGCAGGGCCTAAAGACTCATCAGGAAATTTTGAATTAATCACAGGTGCATGGATTGGTACATCTGGTGGCTTACATTTGATTGATATTGATAAACTAATTTCAATGCCACTAACAGCTTTTGATTCAGAGAGAATGTGGAATCAGGAAAATTGGCTATCTGGCTCAAATGATGTCAATTCAATACATACATTCGACAATCAAGTAATTGTCGGTTCTAAAGATGGTACTTGGGTTCTTGAGGGGGGTTATCAGGGAGTAACTGGAATGTCTGATAATCAAACATTCCTTCCAGGATTGGTTAGTTCATTAACTACATTAGAGTCTTCTGAATCAATTATCTTGTTTGCAGGAATTTCTCCTGGAAATTACATGAACATAATGCCAATTGACCCACAGTCAACTGATTCAGATCTTGATGGGATGCCTGATGGTTGGGAATTTATTCATGGTCTCGACCCAACCGATCCATACGATAGAGATAGAGATGCAGATGCAGATGGAATTTTTTATGATCCTGAGTTCGGTGAGGGAATTGACAGGAGTTGGACTAATCTAGATGAATTCAGATTTATAACTAACTCTGAAAATGGTTTCAATGGGACGGATCCCAGAAATACTGATACTGACGGAGATGGACTCACTGATGGTGAAGAATATTGGGGATGGTTTACAGAATCTACTAATTTTGATTGCCATTACTTAAATCAAGAATATATTTGTGATGAAGGAACAGGTTCTGATGCGTTATCAGTTCATCTTGAGGGATGGCTGGGTTCTGGAGCTGGCGGAGGAACCGATGGCCCTACTGATCCAACTGATACCGACTCTGATGGCGATGGTATGCCAGATGGATGGGAAATTGAGAATCGAAGATGGATTGGAGATGTTTACAATGGAGGTAATTTATGGACATTAGATCCAAGGAATCCTAATGATGCTGACGAGGACGCAGATAACGATGGGCTTTCTAATCTATGTGAATATAAGTGGTCAAATTTACTTCAATCGGTAATTAATGAAGGTTTACCCTCTCACGGCGAAAGTTCAGATGCTGCACTAAATTGGACCGTAACTGATCCAAACAATGTCGATTCTGACGGAGATACGTTACCAGACGGTTGGGAAGCAAGATACTCTTGCTCTTGGTCTGTTGATGCAGCTGGATTGAATCCATTGAATGGGTCTGATGCTTTGAATAACCCTGATGGCGATGGATATGATGTCAATCATAATGGTATCTTAGAACTCGAAGAGAGACTTGTAAATTGGATGGAATTCCATTTGAAATCCGGAATAATCTTTTCTGACAGTACAGACAATGGAATCCCATTCCCTGAGAATTTCACTACATTATTGTTCAATGATACATGGGAAGATTTTGCTGGCGGTTCATTTGGTAAGTATGCTAGTAATTCTTACAATAATCTAATCAATGCTACTTCTGATATAGATATTGGTTCTGGGAATCCACTCAGTTCAGATTCAGATCAAGACGGAATGCCTGATGGTTGGGAGTTTTTCCATGCTAGGTGGAGTCTTTTCGACAGTGCTTGGACTCTCAATCCAGTCAATGAAAATGATCGTATTGGCGACCCAGATGGAGATGGAATGAATAATTGGGAAGAATACAATGTAATCTCTAGTAATTTTTCAGAGATAGATTCCCTAATTACTGTTCCACAATTCTATCTTCTTTACTTTGGAGGGGAATATCTTCCTAACCCTTGGTTATCTGCGGAATCATCTAGTTCCTTTGGTTCATTTTTATCACCTGAACAAATAAATCTAACCGGCTTTACTGCAGATCCTAATAATCCCGATACAGACTCTGATGGTTTACTTGATGGTATGGAATTAATTTTTACAAGATGGAACTCAACAGATGAAGTTTGGACTCTAAATCCTCTTGTTCCAAATGACGGTAATTATGACTCGGATAATGACGGTATCTCAGATCAAATAGAACTAAATTTAACATTAAATAATCCATTTAATGGAGGGCTGTCTCCTCCTGATGCCCCTCGACTTTGGGAAGAAGCAGAATATCTTGATCCCTCCGAGGCTGAAAATAGAGTATACAGGATTTTATTCAATAAAGAAGGAAGAGCTCAACTTGCACTTCAGCAGTTTACAGATTGGCAAGGCGGGGCTACTGCAAAACCTCTATTACAAGCATTATTTGGTGTTTCAGACCCTACTACTCAAGATACTGATAGAGATGGAATGAGTGATGGTTACGAATATTGGTTCACTGAATGGAATCTTGAAGATAATCGATGGGAGATGAATCTTCTTACTGGAACTGATATTTCTGTCGATAGTGATGATGATTCATATGATTGTAATGGAGATGGAATAATATCTCCATCTGAATCTTTTGATAATTTGGCTGAGTTTGAGTCCAGAGTATACGGTAAAAAATTAGCAATAGACAGTATCCCTAATGGAACAGGCCTAGTTTCATATGGTGCAGACACAATAAATGCATATATGGATGAAGAATCAATGAGCTATTCTTTAGCTTTGAGTCAATTATATGTTACGTTCTCTACAAAATCCATTCCATCTTTCGAGAAATCTGGATTGATCAATCAAATTAATCCAGATAACTTCAATATTAGTTTGGCTGGAATTAGTGATCCTACCGATTCAGATTCTGATAGGGATGGGATGCCTGATGGCTGGGAATATTGTTTCTCAATCTATGGGCAATTCTTACCTGTTAACGACTACAGGTGGTCAATGAATCCAATAAATCCACTTGATGTAAATTATGATCCTGATGAAGATGGTTGGTACGATAGGCAGTGGGAAGATGCCCCCGCAATTCAAGGGAAATGGGAAAACAGGCAATTTACTTCCGCAAATATAGAAGATCAAATTAGTAATGGGCTCGTTCCTCTATTCTTTAGTAACATTATGGAATATGAAAATGGAACATTGCCTTTAGATTCTGATTCAGACGATGACTCTATGGTTATGAAACCAGTATTCACTAATGGGGAAGTCACAGATTACATTCAAGATATGAATCTAAGTGATGGTAGAGAAGTTTTCAAATATGGTACTAATCCTTTAGATAACGATACAGATGGAGATATGATGCCTGATTTCTATGAATATTATAGAGGTTGGAATGAAACGAATGACAACTGGTCATCTTATCTTAAAATTCAAGTTCAATGGGAACAGATTTCTGCAAATAATTTGAAACCAGTTCAGATTTCTAATAATGTAATATCAAGACCGGTTCTGAATTGGGTATGGTTCACGCATGATGCAACAGATGCGAATGATGCAGGTCAGGACGCAGATAATGATGGTGGATGGGACTGTTCTGGAGGAAATTGTGTCTATCAACCGTACAATAATTTCCAAGAGTATTATGGAGTTGTAAACGCTTCATTATCTTCACCTACATTGGTACGTCAATCTTTGCTGAATGACTGTTCTGGAAATTATGTAGAAGAATGGTGGCAACTTAGAGAATCTTTGTTAGGCACTTGCTCTGGTTCATCTGCTCTGACTTCAAATTATTTTAGAATGTATAAAATAAATAATAATGATCAACTATTTGCCTTGATAGTCGATGATAATGATTTAGATTATCAATATTTAGATACTTCTGACGATGTAAATCTGTGTAACGGCGGTTGGGCTGACTCCTATCAGAGGTTTGCAGGAGATCAGTATCATTTCCCTAATATTGGACTCGGTGAATATGTATACGGATGGTGGATATTAGATATTGATGGTGATCAAATAGCAGATGGGACTGATCCAACCAAATGGGATACTGATGGAGATTGGCTGAATGACTTCTTTGAAATTGAAGATGATATGTTAGATGGTGTCCGTGGTAATAGTGCGTCGCCAATTAGATATGATGACAGAACTACTACATGATATTCATTGCATTAATTTGCTGATGTACTTTCGGTTAACGCATGGACGGCGAAGGGGAGATGCCATCTCCCACTGATTCTATGGATGAGAAACTTCTTTTTCTTCAAGAGAATTTATCTAATTTTGTCAAGCAGTATAATCTTCCAATTATTGAATCCGCATTAGTCATATCAAAATATATTAATATTCTTCTAAATGAATTAGAGAAAAAAGCATCACTTGAAGGAGAAATCTTACCTCCAGAAATAACCCAGCCATGGCCTATAACAGGAGATTTCAAAACTCCAAAAATAGAGGATTTTCCATTAGATAAACTAATGCAAAATATAGATCAGGACCGCATGGATATTTTTGATACAATTATTAGAACTATAATCAATGGATCAGAAATTCCATTTGTTAATTCTATAATGATACTGAGAGACTGGGAGAAGGTAATCAGAACCCAATTAGTAAAATCTACGAGTCCAGGCCACCTATTCAGTCCATTAGAATTAGATGAGAATTTTTAATCATTCATTTTCGGCTTTAGCAACTATTCTACTGGAAACAAAAAATGCATCTCCAATGGACCAAACGTATAGTAGAAACCACAAAATCACCGTGAAGAGTAGTGGCAACTGTATCAAGAACCAACTATTTGCTTTCTCATGTTGCCGATTAAAATGCTGACCTAAGAAAATGAATGGTATAAGCGCTAAAATTATTGAGAATAAAGGTCTCAAGGTTCCCCAGGGGCCAATTCCTCCATTGAGTTCACTCCATATTACTCCTATGACGCCTAATCTACTTACTTTTTCTAGCTCTTCGTCTTCTGCAATGTTGACGACGAGCTCCTCTGTCATGTATGTCCTAAGAATACCTGAATGATGAATATAGCGATTGTATGTATGGGAAAACACCAACTATCTCCTACTTATGCAAATTATCATGGGTGTTACCAGTGTGTTAATTACAGGGTATCCAAAATTCTCTAATTTCGAAAATAATGTATCCGAAAAGATATTATTATTACTGAAAGAAATAGATTTTGGTAAAATAAGAATTTTTACAGAATTATTATCAGTTGATGAATTTGGTAGCAAGTTTACTGCTAATAAAATTAAATCAGGTGAAACTTTTGATGTAATAATTCATTTAGGATTTTCGTCTAAATCTACAAAAATTCGATTTGAAAAGTATGCGTATAATGAGTATAAAATGTCAAAACCTGATAATTCCGGACGTTGTATATCAAATGGGGAAATAATAGACAATCAAAAAGAAAAGTATCAAACAAATATTGATTTCTCCCCTCTTAATTATGAATTTGAAAAAGAATCTCACATAGAATGGAGTGAAGATCCTGGACGTTATATATGTAATGAAACGTACTTTAACACACTAAATGCCATTAGTGAAAAATCAAGAAATAACGATGTAAAAGTTCTTTTTGTTCATCTTCCTTCGGAGTTAATTCTAGACATTTCAAAACAAATTAAAATTATTACACGCTTGATTAAATGTATGACTAAGCCTTATTTAGAAGTGGTTGGAGGTCTAATATTTGACGGGAAAAATAGAATTTTATCTTGTCGTCGTCCGAAAGGAAAACCTTGGGCATCATGGTGGGAATTTCCTGGAGGTAAAATTGAGTTTAGAGAAACTCCTCAAATTGCATTATCAAGAGAATTAAAAGAAGAACTTTCACTCAATGTAACTCCATCAAAGATAATTACTGAGCAATTTTTTAGTTATGAAGACAAATATGTAAAACTAATACTTTTGAATTGTGGAATTATTGAAGAGGATAGAATCCACTTATTAGAGCATGATGAAATGAAATGGTTGTCAAAAGAGGAATTACTTGATGTAAATTGGTTACCCGCTGACTTACCAATAGTGGAAAAATGGTTTATTGAAGGTATCCCTAATCCTCATCAATATTGATTGTTGGTTTTCCTCTTCTATCAAACCATTCTGTTGGTTCACCGTCTCTTTTCATAGCCAATTCATCACCTGAAAATCTTGGAAACTCATTTCTTCCTTCATGCCAGGTTTGTTGTTCTAACCAAATATCTATATCTTCACCAGAAATATCAATCTTAATCATACCTCCAAGTGTACCTTCATCTACAACAAAAGAAACTTTACCCGAGATAGCAGCTTGTCTTGAGATATAAAAATAGGTGGAATCATTGTCTGAATTTAAGGTCATGACGTCTAGGGCTGTATCCAATATTCTTTGTATTCTGATTTGATTCAATAAAATATCAAGATTTGATGAAGTTCCGTGAATTGTACGTTCTATATTTTTTGTCGGAAATTGACCTTTTTCAGGTAATTCATTAATTTCACAATCCGGAAAAAATATTTTTATTGATTTCAGAATCTTCTCAGCATCTTCGTATGGTTGGACTATTGATGAGATTCTAATCATTGGTTCCATGAATCCCCGTCTAACCCAACAGTGATGAGTTCTCTGTATGAATAATCTCCCACTAACACGAATGATTGAAATTGAATAGTTGCTGAGATGCATCATGGCAGAGCGCTCTAGTACCATCTCCGGAGCGTTATTATTGACACCAACACTCTGTATTGTTGCATTAAGATATGGACTTCCTAGAATCAACGAGGTAATTTCAAACGATATAATTATTGAAATTTCTATTCACACTATCGCAATTATCTTCGGGTTAGTTATGTTTTCTAGATATAGGGTAATTGAAGATCATGAATATCATCGTTCTGCAACAATAAAGAGACTTCGTAAATCATATTCTCAAGAGGATAAAGGGTTATGGGATAAATCTGAAATTGCTATTAAAAAACTTGAAGAACAATCGTCAGAACAACTAAAGGGCCGTAAAGGCGCATTGATCCAAGCTAAGATGTCAGGGAATATAGGTTCATTGAATGCAGAATCATCAGAGGTTGAAGTCGATGCAGATGAAGAAATTGAAGTAGTCACTCATCATAAAAATGTAGGCACGATTATCGATGAAGCGATAATAGAAAAAAATAATAGTAAATCATCTAAATCATTTTTATCTAAGAAATTAGAAAAATCCGCTCTCAAGAGATTGGAGAAAAAAAGACTCAAGGCTGCCAAAAAAGAAATTAAAAAATCAAATAGTAAGCCTAAAGTAAAGGGATATACTCAAAGTGATGAAAATCAATGGGATGTCTCTTCAAAAACACAATTGACACCAACAGTTACTTCGTGCAAAGAATGCGGTACACTAAATAATTCAAATAATCCTTACTGTACCTCATGTGGAACATACTTATCGTGATAAAAGAATAATTCAATAGGGAACCGATGAAAAAATAAATTTAGGTGATTTCATGGCGTCGAAAAGAGATTATTATGAGGTTCTTGAGATAAAAAGAGATGCCAGCCAATCAGAAATTAAGAAATCGTTTCGTAGTTTAGCGAGAAAATTTCACCCTGATAAGAACCCTAATGACCCAGAATCTGAATTGAAATTTAAAGAAGTTCAAGAAGCTTATGCGATTCTTTCAGATCCAAGTGAAAAGAGAAAATATGACACTTATGGTCATAATGGTCCGGGAGGTTCACCATTTGGGCCCGGGGGCTTCCAAGGTGTGAATATTAGTGTTGAAGATTTATTTGGAGGAGGTTTTGAGAGTGTTTTCAGTTCAATCTTTGGTTCATCGAGTCCAAGAAGAAATAAGCGACAAAGAGGTTCTGATTTACTTGTAAGTCATTCTATCCCATTTGAGGCTTTAATGAATGGGTGTGAAGAATCATTAGAATTCGAGGTGTTAAAAACTTGTAAAGACTGTAATGGTCTTGGTTCTAAAAATATAGATGATGTTCGGGAATGCCCTGCCTGTGATGGTCGTGGACGTATTCAAAGAATTGAAAGATTAGGGCCATTTACTCAACAAGTAGTTAGCGATTGTCCATCATGTAAAGGCGAGGGGAAAATTATCCAGAACCCTTGTCCCACTTGTAGTGGCGAAGGTCGTGCTAATCAAACTAAGAAAGTACAATTTTCAGTTCCACCTGGTATAGAAAATGGTCAAAGACTCAGAATGTCAGGTTACGGAGAATCATCTAAATCGGTAAATGGCGATGCAGGTCATCTGTACATCGAAATAGACGTTCAAGAACATGAATGGTTTGAAAGAGATGGTGCTGATTTACTGATGGCTTTGCCTCTTAATTATACAGATTTGGTACTTGGAACTACTGTAGAAATTCCCCATATAGACGGTGAGAGCCTAAAAATCAAAATTCCATCAGGGTCAAAACCCGGTGAGACAATATCCGTTAAAGGACGTGGTTTACCTAGTAACCGAACACGTAACAGTCGTGGTTCTATAATGGTACTTTTGAAATTAGATATTCCTAAGAAAATCTCTAGAAATTTTAAGAAAAAACTGATTGACATAAGAGATGAAATGAGCTATTCTAATGAAGAACTTGAAGAAAAAATTCGTAAAGAAGCTAGATCAAGACGTAATGGTTAATTCCATTTAATAATTTTATTCGGCGTCGCAGCCAATGGTTCTCCTTCAACTAGTCCTGATAATTCTAAAGATAGATTTGCAGATTTCCCATCTAACGCAATTCTAAGGAATATTTGTGATTTTTTAGATAGATTATCTAGGAATATCTCATTTTCCTTTGAGATATAATTAGGAGAAACATCGATGATTGAGAGTTTATTCCCTTCTGGATAATTTAGTCTGATTGATGCAACCTCCCAATCCCAATCAGAAGTTTTTAAACCCAAAAGAAGATTTTTATTATCTTCAGAAATCTTCCAAGCACAAATTTCAATTTGCTCAGTTAAATGGCTCAATTCAGGTAGACCCCATATCTCATTAATTGAGCTCCATGGGCTTTCACCTAACTGTATTAATGCAGAATCTAATACCCCCTGAGTTTCATTATTCTCTGATATTTGTTTAGATATTCTTTCTCTAATTCTAATTAATTTTTTTCTTTCATGTTTTTGTATTTCTATCGAACCATCACCACGTCGTAAAATCATACTTCTATTCCAGAATAAAACTATCATAAGAGGACTCAACATCAAAAATCCAATCAATATATAGAAATTATTGAACATCCAAGAAAGATCCTCATAATCTTCAATTTCGGGAGCCTCATATTCTCCGAGGTATTCCAATTTAAACGTATAATCGATTACAACATTTTCAGCGGCTCTTCTTTCTATTCTTAGGGAATGATTTCCGTAAGGTAAAACAATCACCTGTCCATTAGAGGTATTTACAAGGGCGCCATTATTTTGATTTATCTCCTGTATGGTATAGTTTACTTCAGATTTAATTATTTCATTCAGGTAAATTCTTGAACCATTATCGTCTAAAATTCTTATCTTGAATATATCTATATTGTCTCCACTATGAAGGCTTCCCGAAATCTCAGAATCTAATCCTGCTTTATTCCATCTTTCATCCGGCACATCAATCCACTTAGACTCGGGTGCATCAGAAAATTCCATGCCATCCAAAGCTCTTAGAGGGTTAAATGAAATATTCCACCTTGTCGTTTCACTGGACTTAATCCAAATTTCCAAAGAAAATGTATTTCCATTGGATTCTATTATTTCGGGGCATTGTCCGTTTAATAAGGAGATATTTTCCTTATTACCGTAATAGTCTACCAAAAATATCTGAAATATAATTTCTTCATTGGTAGCCCTGCAAATCAGTGATATCTTCATATCTGCACCCATTCTAAATAAGATTGAATCTCCATTAAGATCAGATTTAGCAATATATGATTCGTATTGCCAAGAAGTTTCATATGTCAATGGTTCTCCATGATTCCAAGGGACTTGTAATTCTTCTCCATTTCCAAATTCATTACTTTGATTATTTCTATATAATTCAAATTTATATGGTTGTACTTCTTTATCAGAAGTAGAAATAATTCTAATCCATAATTCACTTTCTTTTGGGTATTCAACAAAATTTTCATTCTCGCTTAAGTCATTTAAAACTAGTTGTTTAATACTATCATTACGATACCATATTTCAATTTTTAAATCATTATT
>CEVP01050542.1_pt1 | contig 27176 bp, 29 predicted proteins | sample 427071 | NCBI WGS metagenome assembly CEVP01 (sample SAMEA2623808, study PRJEB7988) | marine metagenome | isolation source: saline water (ENVO:00002010), including | reverse complement strand
ATCACGACACCTACATGAAAATTTTATCACAAGTTATCAAAAATTACGACTCATACAGCGCATCCAAAGATGCCCAGTTAATCAATAGATATGGATTGACTACTATGAAAAGGTTTATGAAATGGGCCGAGAGTATAGGCTATTCAACTTATTATTGCTTTACCGATGTGGCTCGTGACTGGCTTGAAGGTGCTGAAATCAGCAGCGATGATATGAAGGACATTAAGGCGTTATTAAGGAATTTGACAGATGAAAAAGCAAAATACCAACTTGCCACAAAAGTTGCTAAAGAAAATAGTGACTTAGCAAGAATATATAATTGGACAACTGATTCCCAACATAAGGATGTTATCTCTTTAGATAAATGGGATGAGGACCAGTTTGTTATAGATTTCTTAGCAACTGAAGAAGAAACAGAGTATTACTATTCTCAAGAAAGGCTAACGCTTGGTAGTAAAAATGTTTCCATGATTTTGAATTTAGGCGACTACGAAGATGAAGATGATGAGGCGACATTCTTTGATGAATTAAACCCAAAAAGCGGGAAGATTCCACGCAACCTACCTAATACAGCCTCATTATTAGATTATCTTGAAACTAATGCTGAACAATTTGAAAATATGCTCTACCATAATGACGGATTAAGGAATTTCAAGATATTAAGAGATTTGTATGGGTGGTCTTTTGCGATTCACCCCGCACAAAAATACATTTATGAGGAGAATGATGAGATTTATATTGAGTGGCAACTTAAGAGAGCGATTCCTGCTAAAAAACGCCAACAAATTAAATTAGATGCTCAAAAACAAATCAGAGAAGGTAGAGCAAAACTTCTCTCTTAGATAAGACCTAAATAGTTAGACCACCAATTATTTACTATGTCTATTGCACTTCGTTGTTATGAGTGCCAAGAATGGTTACACCAACCCGCACGAGGATGGGCAATTTGCCCTTGTAAAAAGTTAAAGTTATCTTCTACTGGAGGCGTTAGAGGATTATACACAGAATTTTGGAATGAAGAAAAAGATATACACATTATTCACGAAACCCCACGAGGAATGTAGGCAAACTACAAATAGCGAAAAAGTCCACAGCAATATATGGAGTCTTACACCGAAGGCATTTTGATGCTAAATTGGGTCAGAGAAAGTGATGTTTTAGAAAGCACCGATTATGGATTCCTTACCAATCTCTATTTAGAAGTAATTCATCTTGCCGAATCTATGCCTTATACTCCTGAAGGTAGAAAGATTCAATTTGATTTAATCAAGTTATCCAGCCGAATTTCAAATCGTATTGATGATTTAGAAGAGCAATTTGATGAAATTGTAGAAGAAATTTTTGAAGCCACAGCAGATGAGATATTAGATGAGGAAGAAAGTGACCAAGCCAACGAAGATAAAACCTATACCAAAGAAGTGACTATGAGTAGGGAAATAAATATCAGAGTTAGTTGGAGCATAAGTGAAGTTGAAGGCCCAATCGGAGAAGTGCCTCGTGATAATCCATATGATTTTACCGACTATGACCGAGATGTAATAGAAGAAGCCGTTGATGAATGGTATGATAATTTAGATATGATGGATTATGTAGATTTTGATGATGAAGACGGAGAAGAAACCGAGTCAGAAACATTAGAAATTGAATTTGATGATGAATTAGCCCCCATAACTGTTAAAGTTGATTGCGAAGTAATCTGGGATTGGTCAGGAGGTTATGACACATCTTCAACCGAATGGGAAGAATCTTAAATAGATGATAGTTAATAGCAAATCTATGTCAGATGATTGGATTAGAGATTATTACGGATATAGCAATATATGGAACTCCCTTTTTAATGGAAACCTACCACGCCACCGAATTCAAAAATCCGATATGGGAGCCACTTTGCGCCATTTGATAGAACAGTTAGAACAAATGGCTGAAGAAATTGAAAAGAAAGAAGATTTTGAAGCCGATATTACTCTCCGTTTCAACGATAAAATCTATACTATTGAGATTAAGCAAGTTGCATCATTGGAAGATGATTCCGAAAATGATACCGATATTACTGATGATAATTCCAGTAATGGAGCATAATCAGATAGCAGTTAATCTTAAATAGAAAGAGATTGCTATAATTAGGTAGAGGGAACAGTGGGTTCCCTATGAAAGACACTTAATGGAATAGATTTACTATGAAAGAAAATAACAAATTCAAAAACACGATGCTTACAATTTTGACCGCTATTATGCTTGCTATGAGCGCAGGTATAGTTACCGCCGATGGTTCTGACCCATTGGACCCCTCCGATGGTGGGGCTGATTGGGATGGAGATGGTTTGACCAACTCCGAAGAACAAAATGCTGGGACTAATATGAACAACCCAGATAGTGATGGCGATGGATTACCAGATGGGTGGGAAGTTCGTAATGGACTAAACCCAACTAACGGTGGAGATGCTAACGCAGACCCCGATGGTGACGGTCTAACTAATGCACAAGAATACGCAAGAGGCACGAATCCAAATAACGCAGATACAGACGGTGATGGAAAGCCTGATGGCACAGATGCCTACCCTAACGACCCTAATGATGGAGAATACTCCGATTCAGACGGCGATGGAATCCCAGACGCATACGACCCAGATTATCAAGAATCTCAAGCAGGTTCAGGTAATGGAGGCACAGAAGGCGGAGGAGAATCCGATGCTGGAGGCGAAGGACAAGGCCAAGGACAAGGACAAGGGCAGGGCCAAGGTCAGGGACAAGGCCAAGGCCAAGGACAAGGCCAAGGACAAGGCCAAGGTCAGGGTCAAGGACAAGGACAAGGGCAGGGCCAAGGTCAGGGTCAGGGTCAGGGTCAAGGACAAGGACAGGGACAAGGACAAGGACAAGGACAGGGGCAAGGACAGGGCCAAGGTCAAGGTCAGGGCCAAGGTCAGCAACAAGGTCAAGGCCAAGGGCAAGGACAAGGGCAGGGCCAACAAGGACAACAAGGCCAACAAGGTCAGCAAGGACAACAAGGACAGGCTGGACAACAAGGCCAGCAAACAGGCCAACAAGGAAATCAAGGTCAGCAAGGACAATCTGGACAACAAGGGCAACAACAAGACAACGGACAGGGCCAACAGCAACAAGGAGGCCAACAAGGAGGCCAACAATCCGAGCAACAACAACAGGAACAGAACGGTCAAAACAACAACGGTCAAAACCAACAACAACAAGGACAAACCCAAAATGGTCAGCAAGGTCAGCAAGGTCAGCAAAACGACCAGCAACAAGGCCAGCAGTTAGATAACCAAGCACAAAACGGTGATAACGACAATGACGGTGATGGAATCCCTGATGAGTTGGATAATGATGATGATAATGACGGAATCCCTGATTCTGTGGATGATTCACCTACCGACCACGACAATGATGGAATTGAAGATGCCGAAGACTCCGATGACGATGGTGATGGAATAGACGATGAATTAGAAGTTTCTGATGGCAACGATAATACCAACATTTACGACCACGACAACGATGGAATTGAAGATAGGTTTGATTTTGACATTGATAACGATGGGATTGATAATTGGAATGACCTTTATGAAAATGGTTCGGACGCAAGCCGTGACCACGACAATGATGGAATGGATGATGCAGTAGATACGGATGATGACAACGACAACATTTTAGATGTTGATGAAATCGGTGGAGCATGGGCTAACTATCGCTATGACCACGACAATGACAACATTTGGGATGCTACTGATTTAGACGATGACAATGACGGATTATCAGATTGGTTTGAAAATAATGATGGAAATCCCCAAACTGGGCAATTTGACCACGACAATGATGGACTTGCAGACCACATTGACGAGGACGATGACGGCGATGGCATTTTAGATTCTCTTGAAACCAATTGAAGTTGAAAAGCCCCGAAATAGGGTCGCTAAACAACGGAAGTAGGAACATTTAAGAGGGTAGAAGGACCACCTTATTGTATGCGCCGAGTATTACGATACAGCCCAACCCAGTTAAGGAAAATGTCTAAGTCAGAGTTGATAACTCACATTGAAAACCGAACCGCTACCATAGGTAAGCGTTCTGTCAATGCTTGGAACCGCCGTAACGATGTAGTGAACCGAATTCATGTTAATTTAGAGCCTTTGAATCACGAAAGTTTAGTATTTATCGCTAATGCACTCAATTCTAAAAATTGAAATAGTAATACAACGGAAGTGAGGATATGGACCAATATGAAGCACCCAGTTCAGGGATGTCAGACCATCAAGATTCTGAACATTTTTCTTACGATAGGAGTTGGGAGGAGATTGAAGAGATGCTTGCTAAAGCAGAGCGTGTTAGAAATATGCACCACACCAAATTCCTACAATCCCGAAACAAAAAAGATAAACTTTATCACGCTCGTAACTTCAAAGCCTTAGAGGGTGTTTGTAAAACACTTCGTTGGACTCTTGGAGATAAAGATGTTGAACATCCTTTGGATTAAACACAGACTTAAATAGTTTGAGATACTAACGCCTATCACTTGGGGAAGTAGTTTAACTTGGAAGAACGCTTGGTTTGCAACCAAGAGGCTGGGAGTTCAAATCTCCCCTTCTCCACTTAAAACTTAAATAGCGGGGAGCATAAGTTTTACTCATGGGTTTCTGGGTTAGTTCCTCTTATAACGATTTGTTATATCCCATTCCGACTTTTGATTTACGGAGTGGTATGAGAGCCATGCTTATGAATCCCGAAGTTCAAGACGCAGGACAAATGTGGCAAGCCGATTCAGGAGAAGTTCAAACTTTGGCTTATTGGAGAAATAGTTATGTTTTAACTCGCAGACCTGATGGCAACTTTGACGCAGTTCAAAAGTTCCCAGGCGGAAACCAAATTAACACTCCTTTGATTCTATCCCCAGTTCCAGGACCCATGATGGCCGAAACCTTTGAGGCTCATGGTGATGCTACCACTACCATACCCGCATGGCCTGAAAAAGCCCGCATCGTTCCAGACACATATATTGATAGATTTGGAAAAGAGCAAACTCGCAATCCAGTAGGCAGAGGTTCAGGACAATCTCAAGATTGGGAGAATCCTGATGATTGGGTAATAATCACAGGCACTTGCACACAAATGACGCAAACTTGTGAGGACCCACCCCAAGAAATTCAATGGACCGCTTCAGCACGAGAAAGCACACAAAGATTCTATGTTGATGGAGGCAAACCCCAAGAAGCCTACATGAAATGTAATAGTTGTAATGGAATTTGGAACGAAACTAAACAAATTGTAGATATGTCCCAAGTCTGGCATTGGATTTACAATGAAGAGCCAGTCAGAATGCCAAAGGGTTGGAGAGTAGATGCTAACGGACACATTACTAATTTGCCTATTGAATTAAATGTCAGTAGCAAAGCCGATGCACTATCTAAGGGAGTCGGAGTAATCACCGCAGGTAGTGGAAATGTCGGTGGTAGAAAATGGACCTATGATTTACCCTGCACTTATTACACCAACGCTGATTCATCTCAATTTTCCGAAAGTGAATGTAATGCACTTGGAAACTCTGCCATACAAGGAGAATCCGAATATCTTGAGTGGGCAATTAGTGAAATAAAAGATTATGCTAACAAAGTAGGAATCCAAACCTTTTGGTGGGTAGATGCACCATTATTTACAGCCACTTGTGGAGATAGCACCGATGCTAACTATAATGCTTCTGCTTACTACATAGATAATGCCCGATGTAGTGAAAACCAAACGAATGGAGGCAACGGAGGGTCAGACGAAAGTTCAACATCATGGGGACCAATTATCGCCGCAGGAACAGTCATTGGCTTGGCTACTTGGGCAGCCACCATCTATGGAGTTGGTGTTTGATGGGAACAGTTCTAACTAATCCATTTGAATTAAACTTTGGAGGGCTTGCTGCCCGTAATGCCGAAAACATTAAAGAAGCCGAAACTACATCAGGATTATTATCAAGCGAAACTCGCACTACAAGTTGTAATTCTATTTATCCTAATACACAAGTGGAAATCTATGAACAAACCAGAGTTCACCCAAACCCCTACAATAACTCTAATCTTTCTGTGACTTGTGGAGGATATTACTATCCAGACAATCCAGGTAATGGAGTCAGAAATTGTGGAACCCGATATGAAGTAATGGGATTAAATGGAAATGTTAAAGGCACAGATAACCGACTTAACATTCCCACAAGTGATTTTCAAGGAGATATATTCACTCAAGGATTCAAACAATACTACTCATCATTAGTTGATGCTCGCATGGTTAGAGATGCAGAAGTCGCACATTGGAATGTTTTTAGGTCAGAAGCAGGATGTAAAGATTCTAAGGCTTTGAATTATTCTCCAGGTGCCTCCACAGGAAACTGCCCTTGCACATCAGCAGAACCAGTTTGGACACAAGGACAAAACCAAAATAATAATCCACAATTACAAAGTGTTGCCGAAAGGCCAGGAGATTGTAGTTGTTTGATGCCTCCGACTAATTTAGACGGACAAGGTTATTTAGTAGAGGAATGGGAATATGTTGGAACTCCTTTCCCTGCTGAATATGACCCAAACCCACCATATTTACAACTAACTGACCAATGGAAATGGAAAAGAAGCACTTCTAAAAGTGAATTACCACAACCAAGTGAAGATGATGTGTTGTATGCCATCGCAAAACCAGGTTGGAAAGCCACAGGTTTGAACCCACCACAAGAATTTATCGTTAAAGACACTCTTTCACCCCTAACTTGGGACAAATATCGCCTCACCACAGCCACAGGCTTTGCTAAGATAGGTTGTTTAGACAAAACAGCCATGAATTATGACTCTGAAGCCACTATTGATAGCCAAGATTGTAAGTATTGCACCGATTCAGACGAAAATGCCACTATTTTCAACCAAGAAACACAAAAATGCGAATGTTTGGCAGGTTATAGCCTCCAATCAGGGGTATTTAGCACCAAATGTAAGAAAGGTGTGGCTAAATCAGGCACAAATAACGGAGGTTCATCAAATAATGAGGATGAAGATGAAGGAATGTCAGTCGGAACTCTAATGGCAGGAATAGCAGGAATAACGGTATTAGGATTAGCCGTTTTGGGATTATCAGGAGGGAAATCTGATGAGTAATTTTGAATTAGACCATACTTATTCCAGCGGAAGAGTCCAAGAAACTGTGGATTGTAGTTGGGGCTATCCAGAATTTATTAAATCCATGATGGTAAATCCTTCAGTAAGTATTCAAGGTTATTATGATATGTGGGCTGAAAGAGGCTTAACTGCCGAAGTGTTTGAAGGATTCAAGACACAAGCGGGTTGTGGTGGCCCCCAATGTTCGGACCCAAATACTGTTTGGAACAAAGAATCCTGTGCAACTGCTATTCAATTAAGTTCTGATTGTTACTGTAAATGCGATGGAAATGACACCTTCAAAAATGGTAAATGTAATAAAAAGTCAAACATACAGACCCAATCTTCCAATGTAAGCGAAGTTAAGCCCCCATTTACGCCGAACCAGATTTTATTAGGAGTTGGCATTGGAGTTACTGTTTTAGTTTCTTTAGGAATTTACATGACAGGAGGTAAAAAAGATGTTTAATCCTTTTGATACCAATGCTCATGTTTGGCGACCAATTTTCAATCCATTTAATTTTTTACACGATGTTTATGCTTCTGAAGAGGTTGATTTTGGCAGTAGTTATGATTTAATAGGTAAAAACAAAAATCACCCTGCTTTAGAGTATGGTTATGTCTATTTTTCTGACGGAAGCGAAAGCAACCGATTCAACTATTACAATTCTCACACTAAACACATCACTATTCAACCCTATATGCAAAGTGGACAGGTTTTCCGATTAAAGCCAAAAGCAGGTTACACAGTCAATCTTAAAAATAGCGATACAGGACAAAGTTATGCAGTTACACCCTCTAATCCATTTGAATTACCATTAAATGTTGGAGATTATCATAAGTTAGAGTTTTTATCAATTACCAAAGAGTCTTCCGAACCAGAAACTGAAGAAACCGAACCCGAATCCGATGAAACTGAAGAAACAGCCCCTGACCAAACTGACGATGGCTCCACCCTAACTACTCAAAGTTTTTCCTTCAAACCAGTTGACACCACAGAAACTGAAAAAAGCAATATAGGATTTTATGTTGGTGCTGTGGCAGTATTAGCAGCCAGCGTTTGGTATTTTACTTCTCAATAAACTTAAATAGACGAAAGATTAACTATTTTGTATGGACCTCAAGTTAGACCCATATACAATCGGCGGAGTAGTAGCCATTTCTGCTGGCGGATATTTAATTATTAAAGCATATAACAATTACGGTGCTGTTTCTATTTGGAACTCCATTGGAATGGTAACTATTGGTAGCGCATTGGTTTGGGGAGGAGTTAGAATCTTTTCCGCTAAATCTACTGGTGAGAAAAAGAAAGAAACTGCACAAATAAAAGAAGATGTTACTAAAGCAATCGCAGCAGTTGGAGAAGAAACAGCCGAAGTAGCGGCTGCGGAATTCACACAAAGCCAGCGAGAAAGGTTGGCTAAGAAAGGACACGCACTTCCTGACGGCTCATTCCCAATCCGAAACAAGCAAGACCTAAAGAATGCAGTTAAATCTTGGGGACTTGCTAAGAAATCTAACAAGGCTGCGGCTAAGAAGTTCATTAAACTTCGTGCCAAGCAATTAGATGCTATGAACGAACTACCTTCAACTTGGTGATACTATGATTAACAATCCAGTAGCATATTACAAAGAAATGGGATTCACATCTATTGATTCCTTAGTTTATACAGGCTCACTAATCGGTGCTCTCGGAGGAATTCTCGGAGTAGTCAATGGAGTTCGTTATAGCCAAATGAAGCAAATTGCAGTTTTCGGAGTTATGACTGTGGCTTGTGGCTTTGGTCTAATGGAAGGCTTAGATATTGCTAACAAGTATTATCCAAAAGAATAGGATGATTTATTAACAATCAATTCCTATACGAGTTGATAGCATGACAGACCCACTTAAAAAACTTCTTGCAGAAGAACAGAAAAAGGTAGATGCTAAACTTCGTTATCGTAGTTCATCACAAGGAGAAGTTAAACTTCCCGATGTGTTACCAAATCTGATTCCATTTACGCCGCAGGGTGAAACACCTGCTTGGACAAAGCATATTAAACCCGAAGATTCTGTTGAAATTGAGGCTGCCAAAAACAAACAAAAAGAAAAGCAAGCCAAATTAAATGGAGTAGTAGGACAACCATCTCAACAACGAGGCAAGAAAAGAAGGCTTAAATAACAAGCCTGACTAAGTTAAGGTATGGCTATTCGTAGGCAAGGTTGGACCGTTGAATGGGATGACGATGGCAGCGTCCCTGTTGCGGATTTAACCAAATTATACACAGGTGAATCTGTTTTCTATGATAATCCTGGAGCCACCAACTCATTAACATCCCGAAATAGAACCAAAGATGACCAATTTATTGTTCTACAATACTATGGAAGCACACCAGGTAGAACTAATACTACCGAATCAGAATTAGATGACCCTAATGACTGGTCGCCTGGAACTTATATGCAATACAAAGTTGGAACTACTTATTATTTTGAAAATCCAGATGGGATTAAAAATGATGGAATGCCAGGTAGTGCAGCACCATATCCAATCAGCATCACACAAGGCAGGGGAAAGAGTGGATTCAGACCAGTTTTGGGAGATAAAACTTACATCCCTGTGGAAATCCCGCCAGGAACAGATTGGGATATTATTTTAACCATTGTTAATTCATGGACAGACCCACGACAACCATTAGATTGTTCCACAGCATCACAATATACATGGACGGCGAACTAAGATGATTGTTACACCTGGAGTGACCGATGATACGCCTCAAACAGCATTAGATGTTAATCTTTTTGAAAAGGTATTAGAATTACGAGATGGAACTCCATGGGTGGACCCATACACCGCAAGAAATTGGGAAGGATTTACATACAGCCCACCACCAAATACAGGACCTCCTCAAAACCCATTACCCAACTCTATTGTTATCCGAGATGTTCAAATCGGGAATGATATTATGTTTGTTACTGGCTCTATTGATTATCTATGGGTTTTTAATGCCACTACTTATTACATCAGAGATGGATTTTTTGCTTGTTGCCGATTGGGTAAGATAAATGATTTGTCTGCATGGCATATGAACATTTGTAGAGCAATTCAAAATACCTTCAACCAAAATGGAGCAATCCCTTTGGCTCAAGCCCAGATTCCAACTTCCGACACTACACAACCAGGAGGATGTTATGGCATGGCAATTAGTGATGGTTGGAACCTTCAACCTTCAGTTACTACCTATGCATCACCCGCAGACGGAACAACCCAAATTGCTCAAAGCGTTTTTTGTAGTATTGTAGGAGGATACACCACCCAATTGACAGCAGGGACAGTTATTAAGGGTGCAATCCCAGTAGGAGGGTCAGCCGAAACATCTCAATTAACTTATCCAATTCATCAGCAGTATCTGGCGATTCCATTAGATGGCGTAGCCGATGGAGTTACACTTGACACCATTCCCACATTACTACCCACAGGAACACTTCAATTTCTTAACGCAACGGGAACATATAATGGTGCTAACTATGCTGTTTTTGGTGAGGTAGCAGTTGTCCCTGTGGGAGATATATCCATTTCAGCAAAAGAGGCTCAAGCAGTAACTTTTCGTGGTGCTCAAGCCATACCATTTTTGATAGGTCGGGATTGTTGGTCAGCCAATTCTAAGAATTATGGAGCATTTGTTGAAGGCAGTTTTATGGACGGCCTTACAGGAACTTTACAACCAGATGCTAATGGAGGTTCGGCAGCATTTTTCTACGATATTTCACTTACGCAAAACCCCGCTCTCACAGATAATCAAGGATTAGCAGAAGCAAGATTAGGAAGTTTTGTTGCCGTAGGTTGGGGATATGCTTATGCAGACCCCAATAACATATTTCCTGGACCTGACCCACCTAATACACAAAGAAACCCATTAGTTTGTATCGGACAATACATCACAGACAATCCTGCACTATATGGAGATGCTCGTTGTCTTCAAAATACCATAGGAACAACTTGTATTGCACGACAGACAGTTGCCACAGCCGAACAAAAAGAATCCGCAGATGTAATGCAAGGGGCTTACTATACAGGAGTCCAACAACTTAGCACCACACAGACAACAGATGAAATGATTTTATTGAGGTTATTTGTCCCACAATTTGATGCAGGAGCAAAGCCTTGGACAGATTTTTCACACATAACTTATCACTATACCAATCCATCATTGTTAAATCCCGAATTAGGTCTTATGCCAAACCCAATGCCTGATGTAGCAGTTCAAATCGGACCTTTGATTTCCACTAATACTGATTCATTCACTTGGCAGACATTCCCAACTACTGAAGAAAGAGGATTTCAAAACACCAGTTTATCTAACACTTACATTTTTGGAACTCCATTTGCCCGCCCAGATTCACAAAACATAGAAACTCCCACAGGAGAACAGAATTGGGGTCCAGCCTATAACAATGTTCCTCGCTTTTCTGAAGATATTAGAGGATTTTGTGGAAGTTATTCGCCAGTTAATTCTACTGACCCATTATATGAAACCGTTAGACCATTTGTTTTAACTTATGATACTTCCAATAGTTCATCCATAGTTCCTGATTACGCTCAAGCCGAAGTTGGAATATGGTCAGTCCAAGCCACATCAAGTTGTTTCTTTGATTTTGGATTCAATGATGCCAATACTCCAAATGAAGATAGTGTAATCGCAGAAATGATACAATATCGGGATGAATACCCATTGGGATTAGATGTTACTCCCTATGTTATCGGTGGTGTAATGAATATGGCCTATGATGTAGATAGAAATCAATGGTTATTGAGTATATCGGCTAATCGTGATGGAACACAAAATAATCCTGCGTGGTTTATGGCTGCCACTTCTAATTTATCAAGATTTGCCTTTTTCAAAACAGGAGGTGAGAAAAATCCAGTTTTGGCAGAAAAGAATGCAACTACCACACCAGGAGGCGTAGCCCAAACAACCTCATTTATGTTCGCCAACACAGCAGGAGGCACCGATAACTTCCAAGCCTTCACATTAGGCGGAAACTTTGGGTCTGCCGATGGTGTCGGAGGAACGGCAGGAACTCCAGGCGAAGGAGGTAATTCAGGACCAATTCAATTAACTCAATTAGATGGACCATCAGGCCGTAAAGTAATTATGTGGGTTGATTATCTTTTGTTTGATGGAGTAGATTCACTTATTGCTACTGTCGTTCAAGAATTAGGCTTATCAGTTACCGTAGAAAATGTTGAATGGTATAAAAGAAAGATGATTAGTGGGGATGTCCTCAACATGACAACCGAAGAAATTGAGGCATGGGTTCAATCACAACAAGCCGAATATCGCAAGATGCTAATTGATAATGAGCGACAAGGCAGAGTTCGCAAACGCCGAAGACAACAATCTGCTATCGCACACGACTTAGAAGAGCAAATTCAAGGAGAGTTTGTAGTTTCAGAAATGGATTTCCTTGAAGGAGATTTTATTGAGCGCAACCTCAAGAACATAAGTGCTTTCCCAGACCAAGATGAACAACTCAAAAATCAAATCATTACTGATGAACAATTTAATGAATTAGACAGTCTTTATGGAACTCCCGTTCCTAAGAAGACAACTTCCTTAGAACGGAAACAAAAGTCCGAAAAAGTGCCAGAAAGCGATGCAGAAGACGACCAAACTTAAATATCCGAACAAAGAAGCCATAATTGGTAAAAATGGATAAACACTATGAACGCAACATTATCGTAACCGCTACCGAAGATTTTTTGGTAATGACTACTGCTAAAATACCAGCAGGAGTAAGTTTGAAACAAATTTTAATTTCACCCTCCGATAATAATTACCATGAGTATTTACAAATGTTTGTTTCTATGGACACCGAAGTAATTTATTCAGGAAAATTTATCCCTGATGGAATCAATGTTTCTATTGAAGATGGAGGCTACGATGATGAAAGATTGTTAATGTTTTCACTATCTTGTAACTTATGTCCTATTGATATACGCCCTGCTTTAGATGAATCCTTTTTCAAAGTCAAGATATTGGGAGAATATGTTGAAGGATATGCAGTAAGTGATGAATCAGTTTCTTCATTTGACGCTGATTTTAGCATCGGATGGGCCTAAATCCTAAAAGAGAACAATTAAATAGGAACGAAGTCCATAGAATTTTATGGCATCCTTGATGTTATTTACTGGAAAAGGCGGAGTGGGTAAATCTACTGTATCTGCTGCTACGGCTCAACATTGGGCCTCACAAGGCTACCGAACTATTTTGGTGTCCTCTGACCCTGCCCACAGCACAGACGATACTCTTGGAGTATCAGTAGGACTCCAAACTACTAAAATTGCTGATAACTTTTGGGCCAGAAACATTGACGCTGAACGAGAAGCCAAGATATTTGCGGATTCATTAAACGCAGCCAGTAAAGAAACTTTTGAGAAACTTATGCCTGGAGTAGATGCGGATTTATTTACTGATATGGCGATGTTTCCAGGAATTGATGAGTTCTTTGCTTTAGAAGAAATATCCAAGTTGGTGCATTCTGCTGATTATGATATTGTAGTTTTTGATACCGCACCCACAGGACACACCCTTAGAGCCTTAACCGCACCAGATTATATCAAAACATTTCTTTTGAAAATACTTCGTATGAAAGCCAAAGTAGAAAATCTCAAGGGAATTTTATTCCGCAAGAATGATACAGCCTCTCGTATGGTCACCATATTAGAAGCCGTTTGCGAAAAGATTGACCGCTTAAAGGTCTTGCTTCGCAACCCTGACTGGGTTACAGTCAATTTAGTATCAATTCCTACGGAAGCAGGATTTCAAGAATGTTACCGAACAATTAGGTTTTTAGAATCTCAAAAAATCATGGTTAAAAATATCGTAATTAACAATGTTATGCCTAACTTTGGAGCCGAGGTTTGGGAAGCAGCCGCAACCAACATGGCTACTGCTTTAGTCAAATGTGAATATGATAATCAACAACCTTATTTGGCTCGTTATCATGAAGTCTGCCGACAACATCAGATTAAGTTAGTCGGAGTTTCCCGACTACCCTATGAACCCAGAGGAGAAAAATTGGTAGATTATGCTAAACTATTGTGGAATCCAAAATCAGGACTCACCTATGACCCCATTCAATCCCTTACCATCTCTCCAAATAAAGTCCAAGTTAAGATTCCATTTGCCGCCGATTCTAAATGGAAAGTTTCAGGCGATGAAATCAAATACCAATTTGATGAATTTAATTTTGGACACGGAGAAATTTGGTATCACATTCCCAGACCCGCAGGAGCCACAGGCAAACCACAGTTGAGGAAAAACTCTAAAGGAGCGACACTCACATGGAAACCTTAACCATTTTCTTTATTTGGTTAGTGGCTTTGACCCTACTTGTAACTTTGATGGCAATTTGTAGTGCTTATTTTGCTTGGTGGTTTTTAACCCTAAGAAATCCCCAGATAACTAAACTCATTGTTGAAGCCTACCAAGAAGAAAAAGATAAAGATAAACTTAAATAGACGAAACAGTAACAAATATATATGAACGCTGTTCCATTGATTGCTACCGTTGGAGTTGTAGGTGCAGGTGCAGCCTACTATTATTACAATATGTATTGCCCAGATGCTAACATGACCCGAAATGATGACGGCGACTGTGAATGTGGAGATGGATATTATCTTGACCCTGATAACGACCAAAAGTGTGTTGCACTTTCAACTGCCGAAGCAACCGAATGTAAAGGTGTCTTAGTCAATGGTGTTTATGTTTATGATGCAGACGGAGATGACCTAACAGAGATTCTCGCTGATGAAACCAAAGATGTTCAAATTGACTGTTTGTTGTGTAATGCTTGTGAAGGCTCTTCCAAGCAAGCCCAAGACGGCCGTTGTTTGCGATGCCAACCTGCGGCAACTCAAGCCGAATGGCGTGAATCTGATGCACTAAGTCACGGAACAAGTTATTCTGAAGTTCCAACTACATCCCCAGAAGATGACCCAACTGGTTGGATTCCTAACTATGAATTGGCTGAAGCAGCCAAGGCTACTCCTGCTAACCCACTTTCTGCCGATTATGAATGGACTTTAGTTACTGAAACTGACACTTCCGCCGCAGAAGGAGTTGTAGGTCCACTTTATACCCCTTATCAATATGCACCACAGCAAGGATTTATGAAATCTGACCCATCTTCCTGCCCTGGACAACAATGGTAATGTTAAATAGTTGATGAGATAATCTCTCATTATGTATCTAACCTTTGATTGGGATGATGTAGAGCAAGATGAACCCATTGTTCAAACTGCATTACAAGAATTACAACAGCGTTTCGGCGTAGGAACTATTTGGTATCGTATTTCATCATCAGGCGAAGGCATTCATGTTATTATCGCTAACTTATCATGGAATGCAAATTTAGGGTCTATGGAAATCACTCCTAAAAACTTTGAAGATGAATTTACATTAACTGTTAGAAAAGAGTTTTCAGAACCTCCTTGGGGATTAGAATGTAAAGGCCGTTTAATTTCAGATTCTGTTAGAACAAAAAATGGTTTCCGCACAGGCAGGATATTTGCTGCCAAAAATAACAAATCAGCAGGAGATTGGATGCCTTATGTCTGACATCCCTGATTGGCTTAGAGATTTTGTTTCCGTAGTTGAATTAAAACAGCATCAAGGATATGCCTTTTATGTTGCGGGAGAAATATCTCAAGATTCAGAACATATTGTTAGGTCTATGTGGAAAGGCATTCCCATAAATGCCGTAAAACAGAAGATATAAATACAATGAATCACACACATATATTATGAGCACAGAAATGCGATATTGGAAGCGAGTAGGTTTTGCAGTAAGTAAAGGTCAAGCACTTGAACTAATTGATAGATTGGCAGATAAGCCTCATGGTTCAGTTTTAGATGATGATTTGGAAGAGTTTGACAGCGTTGGAGGAGATATGTCCCCAATTACATTGTCAAGAGAAATAGAAATGCTATGGGAAAGAGATTATGACCCAAAAATTGATATGCAACTTGATGAATCCATTAACTGGATTATTGTTGCTATGGAATTTGAACGCAACAAGAAACAATATGTCAAAGATTTGAGGGCTGAAGGTATGTCCCTTGAAGATGCTAAAGAAAAGTATGAGTTTGAAAAGGCTGATATTGTCCGTAAGGCTCTTGACCTTCCTGATGTAGAAGAAGTCCAAGAAATGATTGACGACCAACAAAAGCCTCGTGATGGACGAGGAAATGAACTCACCGAAGAGCAAATTGCAGAACTCAAGGCTAAACAAGAAGCCGAAAACGAAGCCGCCCTAATCGCATATGGAAAGGCATTGGCGGAATCCAAAAAAGCAGAGGATAATCAAGAGGAAGAGTAAGCATGGCCGAAGATGAAAAAGGCTATGATTTTTCTCGTGACCCACTCGCCGAAAAACCCAAAGCCAAAAGGAAACCACTCCCTTTGACGGAAACATTGGTCTTGGACATTGTAGATTATATGTTGGCTAACAAAGGTTATGGGTATTCCACACAAATTTCATCTTACATGGTAGATTACAAACCTCGCCGTTACACATCTCGTGAAGTGGTTGGCATTCTTAGAAACAGACCCTGTTTCCGACACGCTCAAGCCAAAGACCGAAAAGGAGGAATCCGTTGGAGGTTAGATGTTTTGGCTTTAGAGAAATATCTCACCCAAAAGGGATATGATGAAAGAGCACAAGAACGAGGCATTTTTGATAAAATCAAAGAACTCAAATGGAATCAAATAAATAGCACAATTTTGGCATTAGAAGAGATGATGCCCGAAATTTCAGACCCTTCTGATGATACCATTAACATTTGTTATGAGAATATCGCTACCCTTTGGTCTTGATTCGGATAATCGGATATAGATTCGGATTGAATGTCCGAAATCGCACAAAGAGTTATATATCAAGAGCAACCCATACATAACATGGTCTGGTTTATCCGTAGATACCGTAAAGGAATTAAGAATTCTGGCACCAGCGATGTTAAGGTTTCAGATAATGAAATTACAATTCCTGAATTTGTTGATTTTTGCCACCGACACGGAGAAGGCAAATACATTTTGGGACAAAGAGGGAAAGGAATTCGTGGATTCAAGAAAATCACCGATTGTATGGTTGAAGGTGCTGAATTGTTAGGCAATTGGCAAAATAACACGAAAGTTTTCGCCGCAGAAGAAATTTCTGTTAAACAAAATGTCCGATTAGGAGATTTAAGCGATTCCGAACTATTGGATTTAATGAGTTCTATGTCCGAAACAGATATTTCATCATCCGATGATTTTGCTAAGTTTAAGACTGACTTAACCTCAATTCATGCTGAAATCGCTCGCCGAGGCATCAATGGAGGCACACCCTCTGCACCACCTTCCGAAATCAAGGCTGCTGAACCAGTAGTCGCACTTAATCCAAATAAGCCTTTAGCATCTGCTGGCTTTGGAGTGGGTAAATCGGGATTGGCTATGGGATTCGTGGGTGGACTCATGGTTGGAGTGGTTGGAACTATGATGTATTACAAAAACAAAATGGATTCAATTAACAGCGATTTGGAGCGAATTAACAAACAACTTAACGAAGCCGAATCTGCTATCAAACGGGCAGAATCCAGAGAAGAAAAGAAATTAGCAGCCGAACAAGCCGTTAAAAAGTATGATTCAAGGGTCAATATGGATTCATCATTTTTAGCCCAATTTAATCGTGGAAATGGACCCTCCATGTGAACGGGGGAATAGTAAATGGAATTAGAAGAAATGCGAGAGATGCTTGGCGCATACAAGCAACTGCTTGAGCGTGAAAAGCAATTGGCTTTAGAACAACATTTTCAAGGCTTTATGGGTCAATTGAAAATTGAAGATATTGAATTGAAAAAAGAACTCAAAACTGAATTCTCATCTCTAATTGATATTTTAGAACAAGAACTTCCTATGGAGCAACGAATGTTGAGAGTAGTTAATTCACCATTTATTTGGAATGTTATGCAACATAAAACATCAGCCAAAGAGCGAGAATTGCGAAGGCTGACTGAAGAAATATCATCATTTATTAGAGGCGCATCACAAGGAGCACAAACTGAACAACAATTTGTTCAAAACTTGTTAGCCAATTCCTTAAAAGAAGTAGCCAAGTCTATTGAATCAGGAGAAATTAAGGGGGCCGAACATCCCGTTATGGCTTGGATAGATTCAATGAAAGACGGATTATCCGATATATTCTCAAAAGGGAAGATTTAACTACTTTGCCTTCCATAGTGTAAATAAGGTGAAACCATGTCCGAATTTGATGATACCATCCGAACCGACAAAGAACCTGAACCAGAACCAGTTTCTGGACAGCCAAAAAGACCTCAACCTAAACTTGAGTCTAAGTCATTAGTTGAGATGCTTACTGCTGATGGGGACATTAACGAATTAGGAAAACAACTTAATTTAGATAACGATATGACTGAAAAGGTTTTGTTGCCTTTAGTTAATTTTCTTGACAAATATGGAGTCGGAGAAAGTTTATCCACTAATGAAACCGTAAATAAAGGAGTAGGTTTATTCGGATTTGTATCAGATGTTGCTCCCATTTTGCGCTCGGCTACCGAGTATTTCCAAGGAAAGAAAACAGAACTTTCTAACGAAGATGAAGCATTTTTAGAAAGAATCAAAGAAGCCCAAAACTTTGATTCTATGTCTTTGTTTGTAGGCGAAGAAGTTGAAGATGAAGATTCCGAGCCTGAAGTTCAAGAAGCAGAAGTTGGACTTCCACCTGCTAATCCATTTACTGACGGCCCTGTGGATTGGAATGCTATGTTAGGAGTAGCACCTGCAAATAGCCCTGCGGCTCAAAGTTCTCACCAATACAGTTCTATTGCTCAAGCGCAAAAACAAACCAATACAGGCATAACAGGTTTAGAAGCCCTCGCTGCTGAACAAGGATTAACTATGTCACAAATTGAAAATGACCGTCAAAGCGTTACCAACAAAGGAGGCGCAGGTAGTAATGTAGATTATACAGATAATGATTCACTTAATCAATTAGTTACAGGCGGTATGGATGAAATACAAAAAGCCATGTTAGGAGAACAAGCGAAAATTGCGGCACAAAGCAAAGTAATTTTTGAAGGAGAAAAATTAGCCACACCAAATGCAATTTCAGATTATAGCCCTAATACTACTCCAGTTCCAGCCACCAAAACTATTGGTGGATTAGAATCATTAGAAGATATGATGGCACGACAAGGAATTTCTTCTTTTGAGGAAAGAGCACCCGAACCACAAGAAGTAGAAATGTTTGAGGAATCAGAAATGGAGTTTATTGAATCCACTAACTCATTCCGAAACCGAGAAACAGGAGAGGAATATGAAGCATTAACTGAAGTTCCTGAAAGTTATTTTGAACAACCCATCCAAACTTTCCAAACAGTTATTGAAACTCCATCTCCTATGGAAGAAATCTCTGTGTATTCCTCTGAACCTGCACCAATAGTTGAAGAAATTGAATTAGTAGAAGTCAATTACGATGCTATGAATATGAGTGAACTTAAATCCGAACTTCGGGCCGCTGGACTTCCACTTGGAGGCAAAAAAGCAGACTTAATTCAACGCCTGAAAGATTCGGAGGAATGAAATTGGTTAATCCAGTCTGGGCTAAATATGTGGCAGAACAAATGCCAAATTGGTTAGAGTGGTTTCGCAATATACACTTGAAATCTTATGTGGAATTAGCCGACAAGTTTATTCAATTAAATCCATATTATGTTCCCGCCGATGATGGTTCTGAAGCAGTAGAACTGTTTGATACTATGATTGTTAATCGTGAATTTTTTGACAGCGTTACAGATGCAGGAGTCCGAGTTTGGGCTAATTCAGGATTTTTTGAGTTTGTTGAGGCATTAGATATTTACTCCACCCGTTATCCAGAAATCAAATTGGTTTGCCGTCTTTTTAATCACAATCTCAATTGGTTTAAGAGAATATATCAATTTTTAAGGGCGGAACTGATTATGGAATTACGCCATGATGGTAGAAAGTTATAGGGACAAACTTAAATAACAAGATAGAGATAGTAAGTATATGCCTGAAGTATCATCGGAAACTCAAGGAAAGATTATTGCATATCTTACTTTAGACGGATACAACCAAGGAGCAGCAGGAGAACTTTGGGAACCAATTGCGAATTGGCTTACCTCTTTAGTAGATGATGAAGGACAATCTATCTTTACACTTTCTCGTAGCCGATGGGAGGGTAAAAATGCTCCTTTGAGTGGAGCAGCAGGAGCCAAAAATGCTTACAAAATTGCTTTATTGAATGGTGTATCAGCCTTCCCTGAAATTTCTAAGGAAGTCAAGTATGCTTATGGAGCAGAAATCAAGAGTGGACAAACCGATAAGAAAAGAGGTATGGGAACTAAAAAAGATTCAGAAGGAGATAACACTCCGAAAAGAAACATCAAGCAAGACAAATTTAACTACAACGGATGGGCTTTTAGAAATATCTACCGTTTAGCCATGGGTCAATCTCTTTCACCTGATTATATCAATCGTGTTACCACAGTTGGATTGGGCAACGGCAAATTTTTGGACCAATTTGATGTAGAAACCGATTCATGGACTTACGATGGAACCACACCTACTTTAGAAGAAGTAATAGAAGGACTTGGTTCTGAACCAATGCCTACTGCGGCAAGTTTAGCCCCTTCCGAAGTTTTCGTTCCATTCGTCCCAACTGGCGCAAGTCCAGGCATGAAGATTAAAAATCCTATGCAGGAAGATAGTTCTAAATTCCCTACCATGACTCCTCCAACTCCTGAAGAAGAGATAGCACTATCTAAAAGAGAGTGGGACCGACAAAAGAAAATTCAAACGGCTGACCCTATGTATGATTTCACAGGCGAAGTATTAGTTACTTTTTCACCATCTTCTTTTGATGCTTCCATGCAACCTATTACATCTCTTATCTCTTCTGCGGCTGATACAGACGCACCACAGTCTGCTGATGATTTCTTTAGTGATGATGATTGGGGAGATGATTCCGAATCCGAAGAATCTTCCGATGCAGGTTCCACAGATGATGCAAAATGGTTTTTGACTCCCACTCTTCAATTCTCATTCCGCAAAGGAGCAGATGCTTACTTCCGAGTTTTGGGAGATAGCACTTACGCAGGACAAATGTGGCCTGTTTCCATTTCCGACAGTCCCGAACCCACACGAGTTACTCAAGTTAAACTACTTTGGGCCGAACCTTCACTCGGAACTCCAGACCGTGTAACAGGATTTCAAATCACACTAATGCAAGATGGTTTGGAAAAAGTCATTAAAGTAAATAATAATCAAGTTATAGAAGGTTTTGCACTTAATCAATCTTCAGGTGGATACAATTATGTTGGTGGTGTAACTGAAAATGCAGATGCTGGCGATGCTGATGTAGTTATCTATGCTCACGGAGTCAAAGGATTTGGTGGACTACTTAATAAAAATGATAACATAGACGCAGTTGATACCCTCACATGGTCTGATTTGAATAATTCAGGCCGAGCAGGAGAATACAATGGAGATGTTTCTATTTCACAATCCTCTCTTATTGGACCTGTAATCCGAACCCAAATTTCTCGTTTCTATGGAAACCCTCAAATTACTGATATGACCGCATTTTGGAAGAATTGGTCTGATTCAGGCGGTGCTAACGATATTATGAGTCCAATTAAGGGCGGAAATAACATCATCTTCAATCTTTCTAAAGAAGTTCAAATTGATGCAGATATTAAACTCTACGCCGATACCAAGCCTGAATATCTACAACCTAAATCTCTAAAACTCACCATCACAGGAGAAACCGAAGGAGTTGATTGGAGCACCCCTGAAGAAACCGATGAAATAGGAGTCTTAACACCTAATGCCGAAGGCGAATGGAGTTCTTATATTGATTTTGTTTGTAAAGGAGCCAAAGCATCTAACTATTTCCCTGTATATGGCGCACAGCAAAGGTTTATCCTGCCTGGTGATGAGAAATACTTAGAATTTATCACCGCATTTGACGCAGATAAAAACCCAGTTGGAATCCGCAACGAAGGCCGAATTGCAGACAGCATTCAATATATCACTTATGATAAAACATCCGTAGTTCAAAAAGGAGGAAACATGGTAGTCCCTGCTGTTAAGGTAGCATTTTTAGAAGTCAAAGAGGACCCTGAAGATGATATGGAAGAAATTGAGGAACTTAAGTTCTTTACCATCCCTGACGCTGAAGCAGAATTTTATGCCAAAGATATTAACGGTGAAATAGTAGGTGGTTTAGTAGAAGGTGGAGAAATGGTTCCACCCGACCCACAAATTGTTATAGTTAATAATTCTCAAATTACTGCTTACAATTTATTAGAAGGCACTCGCCGAGCAGACAAACAATCTCCATCACACACTATCAAGAGTGAATCAGGAGAAATAGTTACCAATTCAATTGCATGGCTTATGGGAGAGCAAGTTTATTATATCGTTGCCACTAACGAGGATAATGAATCCTACATGGTAAAAATAGACTTAAGAATTCCAAGAAGGGGTTGAAGATTATGACAGACGAAGCAATAGATGAAACCACAACTATGGAAGAAAAGGACACCACATTTGATGGAAATGATACCCCTAATTCAGAGGTTCAACTTCCTGCGACTATGGCAACTATTAACACCATTGAAAAAGAATGGCAAGAAGAAAACGCACCAACTCCAACAAATTCAGCAGTAGCCCCAAACCCCAGCACCCTAACTCCTGATGGCCGAACTTTAGAAAGCATTATCGGAGCAAGTGCGTATGCTAATTTAGAAGCCATTTATGAAAATCGTGGACAAAATATGGCTGATACAGTCACCATTTCGCCGCTGGAAACCGTAGGACACATTGAAGTCCAGAATGATAAAGAAGGCAACGCTAAATATCTTGTATTTTATGATGAGGCTGGAGATAACATCACTCAAACAGTCTTCCGTGAAATGGGAATCTCTTCAGAAGGCAACATGACACAAGTTATTGGAGAAAGTGCATTGAAATTTACTCAACTTATGTCTAAATCTAATCTATCTAACCAAGTTGAAGGAGCAAACCAATGGAGTCCTTCTTCCATGGGTAATGCATTAGACCCTAAATTCCAAAATTATCTTTCTACTTTTGCTGCTACACAACGCCGAACTCAACTTAATGACCAACTTAAGCAACTTCGTGCTCTTATGCTTTCATTAAATGATGTTTTCGCTTTTGACGACTACCGACATTTAGAAGCATTTATGGCTGCATGGATGATGAAAGATTCAACTTGCCGACTATCAGGAGTTCCAGGCACAGGAAAAACCACAGTTATTGAATGTGCTGCAACTCTTTTAGCCAATTCATATGGTTACAACACAGGAACTCGTATTTGCGCTCCAAGAGATTATGAATTATCTGAAGGCGATGAAGACAAAGTGTTTAATTCTAACACCTCTTCATCCAATATCTACGCTCCAACTGTTTTCCCTAATGGACAACAATATAACATCAGTTATGGAAACCTTTCTAAGCCCGAAATTAAAGAATTGTGGGAAACTTGGAGATTCAATAAATGGCAAGAGCCAAAGAGTATTGCTGGAAACTATCTTTATGCAGGAAAAGATGCAAGCATGAAGTCATTTGTTCTACCAAGTGGTTCATATCTATACAATTATGAATATCTTAAGCCACTTACAGATAGTGGAAGAGAAAAAGTGGCCCTACCGCCTGAAGCCTTCCGAAATTTGTTGCTTAATCATTATTACGCAGATGTCCCCTATAACTTTGACATAAATGACACAAACACTTGGCCTGAAGTAGTTAATGGCCTAATTCAAATTCCAGAGGGTGCTGCTAAAAAGCGTATTGTAAAACCAGTTAAGATTATGAATGCAGAAGGAGTCATGGATTTTAGTTCAATTATTGAAATCCAAGATGGCGAAAAGTCATTCCCTATGCAATTATCAACACCAGAAATGGACAAAACTCGTGTTAGCGATTTATTAAACACCATTACTACCGTAACTAACCGTGATGCCACAGCATTTATTCAAGATTATCTTAATAAATCAGGATTAGATGCACTTTATACTGATGCAGGAAGAAACGAAGGTTATTGGCTTCGTGAATTCTTGTTAGAAACTTGTTATGACTCTCGTGCTAATCCAGATAAATCAGCAGGAGGACAAAATTATGCCTCTATCTCTCAAGAAATGATTGCAGAAATTGGTATTGCTAAGGTAGATTACGAAAAGCGAGCCGATGAAGTGCTTTATGGTATGGAAATTAGAGAAACTGCCAGTTTTGACCCCGCTAAAGGCGCACAAGTCAGCACTTTTGACTTTGAGCCGACACCCCGACCAATTGTTACTCAACCTGTTAAGTTCTTTAACGAAGCAAACCGTTCTAAAGCAGGTATGGAAGATGCTATCTTAGGTCTAATTGCTGAAAAGAAAGTAGAATACCGAGGTAGAGAGTTCCAATCACCTAATTTCGTAGCGTGGATGGACACTAACCCTCACCAAAAAGGAAACGATTTGGCATTTACAGACAGAATTGACATGGAATTGTTGTTCAAGTCCGTATCAATGGGTGGAAGATACAACATTATGTCAGGAAAAGGAGGCGGAGTTCCAGTTCTTGAACTTGTTAAGAAGATGGCACAAACCAATGCAGTTTCACCACTACGATTTACTGACCTTAGAGCCATGTGGGATTACATCGGAGATAACAAATCAGGAATCCAAATGGTTCAACCTGGTGGTGCCTATGATGGTTACCGAGATGTAGCCGCTATTTCAGTTCTGTTTTCTCAAACTTATCGTGTCCGTAATGGAACTATCCCAATTGGAGATGCAGCGATGAGTTGGACCCAAAGCCCTCACGAATCACCTTTGGTTGATTTCTCTACTACCACCAACACCACTTCAAGCAAGGGTGGTGGCGGAACAGAGTCACCAGTATTGGGCAAAGGAAAAGAAGCATTTGCTATGCAATCCGATAGCGGAAACAGTTGGCAAAATCCTGACCACGGAATGCAATTACCCGCAGTTTTCACTCGTGTTCTTGGATTCAGATTTACTAATTCATTAGTTAAGTTGGCACGAGCCTTTGCTTTCCTTAGAGGAAAGTCATATGTTAGCCGAGAAGATATTGTGGACGCAGTTCCATATGTTTGCGCTCACAGAATCGGCCGAAGCCGTGAAGGGCTTTCGGACACAGAAGGTAACACCAAAGGTATTCCAGCAGAAGTGGCTAAAAGTTTCGCTTATAACAACGAACAGGAATTTTTGCGAGAGTTATTAGTTAATGGATATTTGATGCGAGATGTCAATGTAGGGCAAAACACAGGAGCCTCTCTCTTAGAGATGTTAGACTCTTTCTATGAAAGATGTAATAGCATTCTTCAATCCAGCCTTTATGCACACAACTATGAAGACCAAGTTCTTTCTACTCTACAACAAGTATTTAGTGCCACATTTGGCGAGTCTGACTCATCCCTTGCACAGAATTTAACTCCTGTGCATTGGCACATTGCTACTATGGTGTCTGAATCCGAAAGAAAAGGAAACACTCAACTACGACAGTATTCAGTTCCTGAAGGCAATAAAACAGGTTATCCCGAAATGTATTCTTACTACCTCCAAAAAATCACATCTCCTATCTCTAACCCCTCCTTGAAGGGAGATTCTTGCCTTTATGATGTAATGAAGACTCGTGTTGAGATTTTGAATAACCCTAACCTGTTCAGCGATGACAAGGCTCGTTTAATGACCCTTTGCGATTCAGAAATCAGCATCATGGCAGGAAATCTAACTGAAAAAGGTAAGGCTAACGCTATTGAGCCAATCAATAATCGTGCTTACTCTAACAACACATTAACTGCTATGGGAGCAACCCCTGTTCTACCATTACTTAGTTATGGAGATACATTAGGAGCATGGGCAACCATAACCAATACCAAACCATCTCAAGCCAATGTTAGAAGCACTCAATCTGGATTAGCCATGTCAGCATCTATGTTCACTGGCGCAGGAGATGGTGCTCACGCAGCAATGTCAGGACAACAACTCAAATTAGTAGGTCGTATCCAAGAAGGTGCCAGAGATATTGCCACCACCGATTCAATTGAATATGGTCGTATTGTTCAGCAATTATCTATCTTCATGAATAGCCTTGGAACCCAAGTTGCAGGAGAAGGAAGATTGATTCTTAATGCTGCTAATCAAGAAGGAAATTATGCTATTGATTTCACAACCTTTATGAATCTCGTTAAGGGGCAAATCAAACAATGGTCCACACCTGGAACTCCTGAAGAGGCCGCAGAACGCCGAACTTTCAGTTACTTAGATAACAACAATGAACTTCAAAGAAAGATGGTTGATTTCAACGGCCCTCAAGGATATACAGGAATAAGTGCTTGTTTCCGATTACCTCACGCTGCTATCGCCAACTTAGAAACAGGAGATTACAGCCGAACCTCTGAAAATGCTACTGGGCCAAGAGTCACTATTGATTCACCAATTAGAACCAACACATCAGGAACTTACAATCTTTGGCAAGACACCGAAAATGATTTCCTCCGTTTGTGGATTAACCTATGTTCTATGGGAGAGCCTGAAGTAGTTGATGGCGTTGGAACTTTCCAAACCTACATATTTTCAGTTGCAGTTACTTCTAACTTTGGAACTTACATTATGATGCCCGATGATGCCGAATTAACAGATAGCGAAGAAAACCTACAAAATGTTGGCTCTATCAAACTCTTGCCTATGAATGAAGTTCGCTGTTACAGTCAAGGCTCATTTGCGCCGCAGACTATCTATGATGCAGGAAATATCACCAAGGCAGACCGTGAATTTTGGTTAGAAACTATTGGAGATATTCTACAACCCCGACAATCTTAAATAGCAAGTGCCTCAAACATAATTCATGGTAGGCGAGATATATCGGGACGGAGAAATCCATTTAAGCCCTGAAATACAAGACCTATATACAGGCATTAGAAATTTAGTAGGAGCACCTAATGTTCC
>CEVP01150841.1_pt1 | contig 30153 bp, 32 predicted proteins | sample 427071 | NCBI WGS metagenome assembly CEVP01 (sample SAMEA2623808, study PRJEB7988) | marine metagenome | isolation source: saline water (ENVO:00002010), including | reverse complement strand
CTGGCTCTGGCTCTGGCTCTGGCTCGGGTTCTGGTTCGGGCTCTGTCTCTGAATCACTATCTACAAGTATTTTTTCGGAATCTGACATATTTAATATTACATTAGATTTTTTGTTCTCCAAGATTCGGTAATATAAGATAAGATCGCGAGGTCGGGGTGGCCTACTATAATCTACTTCATACATAAAATTATTATTTAATATACTAACTGAAGTCTTACTTTTTGTTTTAACGTATATTCGTCATTAAATAAATGTAAAGAAAAATTATATTTCTTATATTTTTCTAACTCTTGGGAGGTTTTTACATATGTCAATAACTTCATATTTGGTACATAAACTGAATAATTTTCATATTTTACATTAAAATTAATAATGTATCCTTGATAAGTTTCCTCCTTTTTTTTTAACAAACATTCATTCAATAAATTACAATCGTTTTGTATTTTTCTAATATATTTCATATCTGTATTTATAGTTTCAATGGTATTAATCCATTTATCTATGAACTTATGTATATGTTCTGGTATTTCGTATATATCATTTGCTTTCTGTATCAATATAATATTTACTAAATCCACTAATCGTCGTATAGGTGATGTTACCTGCGTATAATAATCAATACCTTCACCAATTAACTGATGTTCTATATTTGCTTCATACAATATATACTTCGCTTCGACATTATTATACATATTTAAAAACTTCCTTAATGTGCTAGATATACCCACTGGCTGTGTAGATTCATCCATATATTTAACATCTCTAAAAATACCACACTTATATGATGCCAGATTTTTACCAACTTCATGGTTCATCAATATCATATAAAATGCTACAACATCGTGCGTGTCCTCAATATTAGTTAAATACTTTTTATTTCTGTTTATTTTAACAGCGTAATCAAACAAACATTTATATGTTATATTTTTCAATATTTTTTTTTCTTCATAAACATAATTTTTCTTAACTTTTATAAAACAATTGCTATAGTTAATTTCATTTATCTCTCCATTATCCGAAACATATATATCCATAGCAAGAACTGGCCTAAGTTGATTTTCTAATAAACTGCATATGTTATCACTAAGTAGAGGAGGAAGCATTGGTTTCTTCTCGTGTGGTAAATATATAGTTGCTACTCTATCTGTTAATTCGTTCCATAAATTTAATTTATCTAATACAACAATGACGTTCGATATATAAATACTTACTAATCTACCATTATTCGTGTGTTGTATACTAAGCGCATCATCAAAATCAATAGAACCATGTGGATCTATGGTAATTATTTCTACATTATTGCGCGATTCTATTTCATCCTCAAAAAGTCCTTTTTTTTTATATTTTAACATTTCTTTATTTGTAAATTTAGTTAATTTTTGCATCGAATAATGCAGATTTTTACAATAAAGTTGATAATCATAATATACATATGTATTATTAACATCTCCTAATGTGTTTGTAATCATAGCCAGTGGATGTTTATCTTTCCATTCTACAAACTTAAATAAAATATACTTATTTAGCTTTGCTTTATTAAAATTACTTTTTTTATCTGAATATGGTATTAAAAAAATAGGTAGTTTTTTGTCATTAGGAATACATTTATATAACATTTTGTCTTTGTGACGTCCAAACGATTGGCCATTATATACTAGAATACCGGGTATAGAAGATAATGTTCTATATTTTGAAGTATATAATATGCTTGTATCATCTATTGTATCACCTATTAATAACCTTTCATTTAATGGATTAATAACCCTAGAACTTATAGTGATATTTTCACTATAATTTCTGCCCGATGGTTTAAATAACATATTGTTATTAGATTCTATATTTTTATATTATTTATAATGAACTTATACTAACTTTGTTGTTCTATTACTTCATCAAATAAACCTGGTAAATAAAATAAGTATTTTATCTCCTCATAGTATCTTAGCATATTGTTATAATTCTCCTCTGTTATATTTAATAGACGTTCTTCTAACGTATCAATCTCGGTATAATGTATAACAATACACAATCTTGTATAATCTATTATATTCTTAAACGGCAACCATTCACAATCATCCCATATATATATAGGTATTGACCCTAGTTTAAAGATCTCAAAAAATCTAAAAGAGCTACGACCATAGCCACGAGGAGCAATGGAAAACTTTGAATTTTGAATTATATTAATAAATTTTTTTTTGTTTTCTTCACTAACAACTAAATTCCAACCGCCACTATTGATTATTTTAAATGTTGCTTTATTTGAAAGTCTATCAAATATAAGTTTTCTAATATTTGTAACACTATTATTGGTCGTAATATTTCCTATAAAACTACAAAGTATTTCCTTACTCTTAAAATGTTTCCTTTCTATGTTTTCTAATATATTGTCAGCGTCTTCATATATCAAAGGTATCGGTATATGCCCACTGCAACTACCATATATTATAGTATTTACTGGTAAATTTAATAAACAATTATCATCGTGTTGAACAATGGTAAAGTAACCGTGTTCACAAGGGTTTTCATTTACCCAATCATCTAATGATTGTTGAAGGTCTTTTCTATAATGTGAAAACCAACCTTCGATTTGAAAATTTGTCCATAATACCGGAATATATTTTCTTTTTGTTTTAGGTTTATTTTCAAGATAAGCTTTTAAAAAATACTCCTCCAAATATAATCCATTTTTAAAAGGTGGATAACATGTAGTAGTTTTAAAATATATTAAAGGATGTGATAATAACATTTAATTTTAATATTAGTGTTTTTTTATATTTAAACCTTTAAAAATAATACATTTATTATGAATACAAAAGAAGGTATTATAATAAATTTATATAATGACGGTATGTTAGAACTTGCAGAAAACCAATTGCTATCTTTCGAAAAAGTTGGTATTACAAAATACTTATCATTCACAACCGGCGAATATAGTTATAATTATCTAAAACAAAAAGGATATAATGTAGTTTTATATAACACAGACGACGTACAAGTAGAATTAGATTGGGGTTCAGACAAATTCATAGATATGGAAAGATTAAGATTTAAATTAATTAGTGATTTATTAAAGGAATATAAATGCGTCTTTTATTTAGATGTCGATATAGTATTGTTAAAAAATATAGAACCTTTCTTTGAAATAAACAACGAAAAGTGTTTATATATTCAAAACGATTTGAATATGCCATGTATAGGTTGTATGTTACTATTTAATAACGATAGATTATGTAATTTGTTAAATGAAATTATTAGCGTCTCTAGTAATATAGTGCTACAAAATTTATTTTTATCTTACATTAAAAAATATAATATTACTTTTGAAATTTTTCCAATTGAAACATTTCCAAATGGGCTTATTTTCTTTGGGGAAAATAATATAATTATGAGTGAATCTAATAAAAATTTGCTTAAATTAACAACTGATATTAGAAATATTACAAAAAATAATTTTAAAAATAAAAATATTTTTCTAATTCATGCTAATTATATGACTGGTAATGAATCAAAAAAAAAAGCGTTTAACGATTTTAATTTATGGTATTTATAGTTTTAATTAATCAATTTCTTCAATATTAGGCTCGTTTTCAGATTCTTCTGGTGGAGAAGGCATATCACCGGGCATATTAGCCATACCTTCGGGCATATTTTGTGCCATCATCTTTTCATAAATCGGTTTTACTAACTCTTCTAATTCTTTAGTTTTTTCTTCATATTCGCTTTCATCGCTATGATCTTCATACATCCACATTTTTAATTCTTCTAATTTCTTATTAATTACTTCTTTATCATCATCTGGTAATTTAATTTTTTCGTCATTAATCATACTTTCAGTTGAAAATAACTGGTTTTCCAACTTATTTTTAGCTTCTAATACCCGCAATACCTTTGCGTCATCATCCTTAAATTTATCGGCATCCGCAACCATTTTCTCAATATCCTCCTGGCTCAGACGACCCTTATCATTTGTAATGGTGATTTTTTCCTCTTTTCCAGTAGACTTTTCAACAGCACTCACATTCAAAATACCATCAGCATCAACATCAAACGTTACATCAATCTGAGGTTGTCCTCGAGGCATTGGTGGAATTCCTTCTAATGTAAATGTTCCCAAAGAGTTACAATCTTTAGTTTTTACTCTCTCTCCCTCAAATACCTGTATTAATACACCAGGTTGATTATCTGAATATGTTGAAAATGTTTGACTCTTCTTTATTGGTATCGACGAATTACGTTTAATCAGTGGCGTCATAACACCACCCGCTGTTTCCAGACCTAATGAAAGTGGCGCTACATCTAAAAGTAGTACATCTTGTAATGCTTCAGAATTATTATTACCACTTAATATAGCAGCTTGCACTGTTGCACCATATGCAACTGCTTCATCGGGGTTAATAGATTTACACAAATCCTTTCCACCAAAAAAATCACTAATCATTGATTGGATTTTAGGAATTCGCGTTGAACCACCTACAAGTACAATTTCATGAACTTGACTCTTTGATATCTTTGCATCACGTAATACATTTTCAACTGGATCCATACATTTCTTAAAATAATCCATGTTCATATCCTCAAATCGCGCGCGAGTAATCGTAGTATTAAAATCAATGCCATCAATCAATGAATCTATTTCAATATGTGCTTGTGTAGCAGAAGATAAAGTTCTCTTCGCGCGCTCACAAGAAGTTCGTAACCTTCTCATTGAACGCTCATTTCCAACTATATCTACTTTTTGCTTACGTTTAAATTCTTGTGCTAGGAATGTTACCATTCTATTATCAAAATCCTCACCACCAAGGTGAGTATCTCCAGCAGTTGCTTTAACCTCAAAAATTCCCTCTTCGATTGTCAGCAAAGAAACATCAAACGTACCACCACCTAAATCGAAAATTAAGACATTTTTCTCCTCTTCATCCTTTTTATCCAACCCGTAAGCGATTGCTGCAGCAGTAGGTTCATTAATAATTCTCAACACATTCAATCCAGCAATCAAACCAGCATCTTTTGTTGCCTGGCGCTGTGAATCATTAAAATAAGCTGGAACTGTTATTACAGCATTCTTTACATCTTTACCCATATAAGCTTCCGCAATTTCTTTCATCTTAATTAAAACCATAGACGAAATTTCTTCTGGAGTAAATTCCTTCAATTCCTTTTTATATTCTACTTTAATTATTGGTTTATCTTGAGAATCTGGTTCTACTTTAAACGGCCAATGCTTCATATCCGATTTAACAGATTCGTCTGATACTTTACGCCCAATAAGACGTTTTGCATCAAATACGGTATTAAAAGGATTTGTAGAAACTTGATTCTTTGCTGAATCTCCTATTAAGCGCTCTGTATCATTAAACGCTACATATGAAGGTGTAGTTCGATTTCCTTGATCATTTGCAATTATTTCTACTCTATCATTTTGCCATATCCCCACACAAGAATACGTGGTTCCCAAATCTATTCCTATTGATTCTCCTTCTACACTCATATTACATTCATATTGTAATATTCTTTTATATTATTTATTTATAATATGTTTGCAGAATTTGACTATTCTTTGTATGAAACAAACTCTATAGTTAAAGTTAAATTAAACAAAAAAATTAAAAATAAAGAGGATTTTTACAATTTTTTATCAAATTGGATAAATTTATATGAAAAAAAACGTAACTTTTTATTTATATTCGATACTTATGATGTCGGATATATTCCTATCAAATATAGTATTCAAATGTCCTTATTTATTAAACAATTAAAAAAAAAATCATTCCAATATTTACAAAAAAGTATCATATTAGTAAACAGTAATATAGTAAAACATATGCTTGATTTTATATTCATGTTACAACCTCCAGTAGCACCAGTATATATAATTAATAATGAGGATTATATTGATCTAATAATTAATGATAACATAATCGATAACGATAATAATATTATTGTTATTAAACCATCTAGAAGTTTTCTAAATATATTATAATATTTTTATATTTTATAATGTATCACCAATTGAAATTAAAAAATTTCACTAAAAAAAATATAAATAAAAATTACATTGATGAAGATTTATTAAATAAATTATTAAAAAAAAATATTCGCAATTGTCCCTATAATACATTTCCATATATTTTTGGAAATAATTCAAAACAATCTTTAAAAAAATACAAATGTGGTAATTGTGTGGCAATGTCAATTAATTTACAGAATTTACTTAAAATGCACAATATTAAATCTTATTTAATTCCTGCTACGATTCCAAAAATGTATTATTTGCCAAATTTTTTAAAAATTAGTCACGTTGCAGTAATTATTATTATTAATGAATTTGAAGCATATATTATTGACCCCGCTTTTTATTTTTTAAAACCTATGAAAATAAATATTAATGTAAACACCAGTAATACAATACCTTGGAAACATGTATATAGTGGTAACGAAGATACATTAAACTATAAGATTAACTTTATTAAAAATGATGAAATATATAACAAGTATCAAACCATACCACATAATACCTTTTCTGTGGAAACTTACGAATCACCAGATGATAAATGGAATTATTATTTAATTGAAGTTGAAAATCCAGACGAAGCAATAACATCTTTTAATTTAACAAATAAAATTTATCCATTTCTTGCAAAATTAGATTACGATTTTAATCTAAAATTATATATTAAATTTTCTAACAAGGATATAATTCATATTAAATATAAAAACGAAACTATATATGTTGGTAATGTGTCTGAAATTCCAGAAAACGTAACAACTTTAATAGAAGATGACTTATTAGATATATTTGGAAATAATTATAAGAAACTATTTAAATTACCAGATGATATCGATACGAAAATATACACTATCAAAGACGTTATACCAAGTAGAAATAAAACAAAAAAACATTTAAATAATACAAAAAAAAGAAAAAAAGTTAATTTCCATAAAACTATTAAATATATATGATTAACTATTAATTAATCATGATATATCTAATTGTAACATTCTTATCATTTGCTATAATAATAGTATACTTTATACGATTATTGACACCTTCATATATTATTAGATAAATTTATATTAAGGTAAATATAATATATTATTATTACTAGTATTTTTTTTTAATGTTTGTTGTTTTTTCAACGGCAATTTTATTATACTATTACTAATTACTGAATTATTATGTTTATTATTTGTTAATTTATTTATTATATGCGGTTCTATTTTTCTAACTATCTTAATAATATCTTTAACTTTCGTCATTATTATATTTAAAATTATATTTTTTAAATTTATTTATTTTAATGTTTTGTTGCTGCAAAAAATGCAAAAAAATATTAGGCATTATTGATAACGTGCTCATATACGTTTGATAACTATAATTTACTATCGTTGATTGATTTTCATATTCGATACTATACCACCAATAACTCGGAATATATATTATCTGGTTTTTAACAAGTTTTACTGATAATATTTTAATTTTATCTAGAATATGTTTATTTTTATCATCGCGATCCCATATATTAATATCTGTTCTAAATTCATAATTATCATAATCTTTTTGTTCGTTTACGTATTTATTTGTGTTTGGTGGACAAAGATTTATTGTCACACTACCTTCAATGATATGAAAGAAATTTCTATTATATAAATTATAACGTAATGGAGTTCGCGTTCCAATAGACCCACTCATTATGTCATATTCACAAGACAACATAAAATATGGACGAAATATAATGTCGTTATTTTTTAAATACTTAATTAACCCACTTTCATTTAAAAAATCACTATTTTTTTCTGTAATATATTTTTTATCTTTATCGTTTTTAAAAGCTTTAAACAAATCTGATAATTTATATGGTATATACATTTCAATATTATCCATATGATCAACATCAATACTTCTAACATTTAACTCGAACAATGAATAATTTAATAGTAATTTATCACGATTTATATTATCTGTAATATCTGTATTATTATAACTAAATAATACCGGTTGTCTATAATTACATATTTCTTCTAATTCATTTTTTGAATTAATATTACTTTCATAAATTTCTAAATCATTACTCTTTTTATGGTGGTAAGTAATATGTAAATAAAAAAATAACACTATCGTAAATATTAAAAATATTAGTATATTTTTCATTATTATCATAGACAAACACATTTTTTTACTTTATTTTACTTAATCGTCTATTTTTGCTGCTAAATAAAACATAACATAACTATTATTATCTAGTACATATTTTGCCTCCATAGGCCTATCACTACTATACTTCATAATACAATGTTTATTTAGTTTACTAAATAAACACATCAATGAAATATGACGGATATTATATGATTGTTTCAATTCAAAATTTTCATCAATAGCATATTCAACTAAATCATCCATTTCTACATTAACTTTCATTGTTCCATCACTTCCATTGGCTAGAAATAAAACCTTTGTTTCTGTAAATTCTATTTGAAGAGTATCATTGAAAATAGTTAATTGATGAATCAAATCACAATAATGTTTACTTTCAAATGTTAAATCAACATTAGATTCGTCACTTACTAAATCCAACAATTGACTTTCAATATCCATAAGTGGAATTTCAAAATACTTATTCAATACATTATTACCATCAATAAATGATACATTTAGAAATTCTTCATTATCATCTACACTTAATTCCAGTGTTTGGGTTTCTACATATATTCCTAGTATTTTTTGTAGAATATTAGTGTTTATTCCAATTGCAATAGTGTCTTTTTCCAAATTATAATTATATTCGTCAAACCACTCACTGGTTAGTTTTGACTCAAAACAACTACATTGACTTGAATCCATGCCCTGCATGTATATCCCCTCCTTATCAATATGTAAATTAACATGTTCGGAAAAAGCCTTTAGATTCTGAAACAATACATTAAATTGCGAAATTTTATCTTTTGTGGTTAGTATCAATTTCATTGTATTGATTATATTATTACTTTTAATATTGTAATCAATTTTATTTATTAATACAATAATTTCAATAAAAATTTATACTATTGTTTTTAATTAATTTGTTTTATTTTTTAACTAAATCAATTAGCATCATCCTCGCTAATAATATTGTTAGATAAATCATGATTAATGTTAATATTATCATTTATTTCCATTGATTTTTTAATATTGACTAGTTCCAAACTAACATTTATTGAATGCCCTTGAACATTTAATATTAATTGTTTTAATTCATCTAATTGTGATGTGAAGTCATGTAATTGTTTAACTAAATCATTTTCATTATCTATGGGAATTTTAACATCTTCCAATAATTTATTTTCTATATTACTAATTCGTTTCATTATTGACTCTTCTTTATCATCGACATTTTTCACACCATCTTCAGTAGTATCTATATCTAAAATCTTATTTATTTTATCTTGTCTTGCATATAATATATCTAATTTCATATGATGTTGATTTAATATTTGTATTGGATCAAGTCTATTTTTTTTATTTGAAGTTGTGTCATTGTTAGTGACTTCTGTTGCATTATTGCCATTATTTGCCGCCCCTCGTCTTCTTTTTGCCGCAGATAATGCCGCACTTCCACTCATTGTATTTTAATAAAATATTATCTTTTTATATTATTTGCGCATATCCATTTTTAATTTATCATGGCATTTATAATCTATTACTTGAAAGTCATCAAAAATATAATCGTTTATATTTGTTTTTTTTGTGACTATATTTATTTTGGGAAATGTAAAAGGTTTTCTATTTAATTGTGTTTTTAATGTATCTATATGATCATCATATATATGCGCATTTCCTAAATGATAATTAAAATCTGTTGCATGTAAATTACAATGTTTTGCTATTAAGTGTGTTAATAAACTATATGACGCTATGTTAAATGGGACTCCTAACCCAACATCCCCACTTCTTTGATATAAACTGCACGACAATTTATCACCCGGTAATACATTAAATTGTACTAATACATGACACGGGGGTAATGCCATTTCATCTAATTGACATGGATTCCACGCAGACATTATTAAACGTCTAGAATATCTTTTAGAAGGATTCATTAAATCATTAATTATATTATCCAATTGGTCAATACCTTGTCCAGAATAATTTTGTTTACAATCACTATATTTAGCATTAAAATGTCTCCATTGATGACCATATACAGGTCCCAAATCATTCTCATTTCTCTCATATAATTCAATACTATCTAAATATTCTCTAGATGCATTTCCATCCCATATTTTAACGTTTTGATCTTGTAATTTGCCATTGTCTGTTGATCCACTAATGAACCACAATAGTTCTTTTAAACACGTTTTCCAAGCCACTTTCTTTGTTGTCAGTAATGGCAAATTATTATTTTCTAAATTAAAATGCATTGAAGACCCTACAACAGTAAGCGCTTTACCATTTCTACCATCAACTATACTACCTTCTTTAATTATGTCATCTATCAAACTTAAATATTGATTTTCATCATGTGTAATTTCACCATCTTCAAATTTACGTATTTTTAATATTTTAAGAGCGTTTTTTAACATATAGAATATACGATTATCATTTTTTTAATTTCTTTTTATAAAACATAATGGATAAACTTACAGAAACAGTTAAAGATACTCCCAAAGAATCAATTAGTTTTATTAATCATGTTTTCAACTTCGACGATGATAATAAAAATGAAATTTTTAATATGTTACAATATGGAATATTATCCATAATTCCTATTTTAATAATTTTAAAAGCGGTCAAAATTTTAATTCCTGAAGAAGATGAAAGTAAAGGAAGTTTAGAAATATTATTAGAAACATCCGGGCAGTTAATTTTACTATTAGGATTAATATGGTTATCTGATAGAACAATTAGATATATTCCTACATATAGTGGTAGTGATTATCATAAATTCTATCCATGTAATTACCTATTACCATTTATATTGATATTGGCTACTATGCAAACTAAATTCGGAAGTAAATTAAATATTCTTATAGATAGAGCATTAGAACTATGGAATGGTAAACCTAAAGAAGAAGCTCCTAAAAATACAAATGTTACACAACCTATTATTAACCAACATCAACCAAGTCAATCTGATTATTTAGATAATACCAATATTCTTCCATCTAATCGCAACTTAACAACTATGCCTCAACAACAATCTACCGAGGTAAATTTCAATAATATGTACACTGATACACAAACACCTCTTCAAAACGCCAGTATGCCATCGATGGAACCTATGGCTGCAAATATGGGTGGTGGTGGTGGTTTTTCTAATTGGTAATAACTAAATATTTAAACTAAATATTTAAATATAAATATTTAGTTTAAATAATATAATAATGCTATCGAAAATTTTATTACTAATCAATCCGATGTTGTTTTTATTGGCATATTCTAAACACATTATGACAAATAATATAAATTATCCAACATCATATACTTATGTACCTCCAAAATCATATATATGTATATGCACACCATCTTATTTAGTAGGTGATATTAAAAATATTAGTGATTGGGATGGTGAATGTAGTAATGACCAAATATGTAGTTGGAATATAAATGAATTAATTATTAAAACTTGGTATAATCCTTAATTTGTATAAGTAACAATTTAATAATAATACGGAATTAAATATAATATTATAATATGAATAAATTACTTTATATTATAGTATTATTAAATATCAATTTAATATATTCACTACAATCATCTATTTCTTTTTTAACACTAGAACAATTTAAGCATAGAAATAGAAATAATAAAGTAATTACATTATCTCCAGCCGGATTAGCGGGATTTTATTTACTAGGTATTGTTAAGTATATTAAAGAAAACTACGATATATCAGAATATACTATATTAGGTGCTTCAGCTGGCGCTTGGTGTTCAATACCAATGGTTTATAAAGATAATATTACTGATATCACAGAAAATTTAATAAATAATTATTGTATAATTCAGAACTATAATCCAGATGATAATATAGATGATATTTTTAATAATAACGATTATTATGTGGACGAAGGTTGTAATATAAAATCTATATATCAATTACAATGTAATATTAAATCGATATTACTTGATAATTATTCTAAAAAAAATTTTAATTTAAACAAACTCAATATAGCTACTACTATTTTTACAAAATCGGGATTTAAACAAATTATTATTAGTGATATTAAATCTTTAGATCAAGTAACTGATAGTTGTTTTGCTAGTTCACATATACCTTTTATTACAGGTAAAGGTTTATTAAAAGTACATGATAAAGTTTTTTTTGACGGCGGTTTTAAATTATTTCCACCAGCAATAATTAACCCTTATTTTGAAATTAAACACACAATGTGGGGTTTTAATATGAGGGATATTCTTAATATAAAAAAATACAACGACCCTTCGAATGTTGAAAGTCTATTGATAAAGGGGTTTGAAGATTCGAAAACAAATAAACATATACTAAATAAATATTTCAAACAGCTTTAATCAAAATTTTTGTTATCATTTTCCAATTTATAAATAAAATTTCGTGCTGTAATTATAGCATATATTGATACCATAGTTAATATAGTAATTAATGTTAATACAATATTAACTTCTTTCATTTTGATAATAATAATAATAATAATATTATTACCATTTCAATTTTATTATTATTGTCAATTTTATTTATCAATCATTGTTTCCTTTGCAATACTTTTGATTATTTTATTTTCATTTGGTTCATCAGATACATCTGCCATAACAGATTTAACTATCAATAAATAATCATCTTTTCCTTTGTCCGTTTTTGACCAATCTGGATTTTTTGACTCCCAATCAATAATTGCTTGTCTTTGTTTTATAGCAATACCACTTATGGCCTCTTTCAATTTAATTTTACTTGAATCTCTATCCCATTCATTATTATCTTTTATATATAATGTCTCTCTTTTAACATCAGTGCAATGAATAGGTCTCTTATATGTATCCAATTGTTTTAATCCATTTACAAATACTGAACTTACTCCTTCTATTAATCCATTGTTTTTTGTATATTGTAAATCTGCTAATTGAATCTCAAGCGATTTAATAAAATCTGTCATATTAATAGCATCTCTACAATCTTCATTTAAAAAAACATTAATGTTAAATTTATTGTTATTATTATTTCCCAATCTAGGTATCATATCTTGAATTATTTTATTTTGTTGTTGTAATTGTTCAAACAATTCATCTTTTATTTTTTCATTTTTATTAAAATCCATAAGCATTTTTTGCATTAAATTTTGAACAACATTATTTTCATTTTCATCACTAGTTGTATCAGCATATTTTTCACTACATTTTTTTGTATGTCTCCATAACCCAGACCGCTGCTTATATGCTCTACCACAATTATCACATACGAAGGATTCTTGCAATTTATGGTGCGTTGCCGACTGTTGCCGATTGTGTTTCAGTGTAGAACAATGTTGTGTCCATAAATATTTAGTACAGCAACTATAGTCACATTTTTTACAATAATATTTATTCGCATATTTTCGCATATTTTTTGTTGCTAAATCGGCCATATATAGGCAACGGAAAATATGCTTAAGTATTTTTCACAAAAAAAGATTTGGTAAGAATGTTATAATTAAATATTTAGCGCTTATTATAACCAGTAAGGGTAAATTTGTAAATTTTTTTTTTAATTCTCTGTAGGATTTTTAAAAAAAGGACAAAAATAAATGTCCAATTTCAGAAAATCCTACAGAGAATTAAAAAAAAAAATTTACAAATTTACAAATTTACAAATTTTAAAAAATATATAAAAAATAATTAAGTATAATAACAATGTATACATGGATAGTTGTAACCGGTGGATTGTTTTCTTTTATAGCAGCTATGGGAATAGGAGCAAATGATGTTGCGAACGCATATGCTACATCAGTTGGATCAAAAGCGTTAACTATGAAACAAGCTGTTATATGTGCCACTATTTTTGAAAGTTCAGGAGCAATATTAATGGGTAGTCATGTTACTAATACAATAAGAAAGGGTATAGCTAACTATGAATGCTTTGAAGATGATCCCGCTGTATTAATGTATGGTTGTATGTGGGTATGTTTTTCAGTAGGTATTTGGTTATTTATTGCGTGTAAATATGAAATGCCTGTATCAACTACTCATTCGTGTGTAGGTGGTATGATAGGTATGACTATTGTTTTAAAGGGTGTAAAATGTGTTAATTGGTATGAGAAAAAAGAAACATTTCCATATATTGGAGGTGTATCAGGTATAGTATTATCATGGATAATATCTCCAATATTTTCTGCTATTATATCAACATTATTTTTTGGTGGAATACGCAAGTTTATATTAAGAAATAAAAATAGTTTTAATCGTACTATTTATTTATTTCCTATATTAATAGGTAGTACGATTGCATTGAATACATTTTTTATAATATATAAAGGTGCAAAAGGTCTTGGATTGGATGACACGCCATTAAATCAAGCAACATTATGGTCATTGGGAATAGGATGTATATCTATTATTATTATAACTCCATTTTCAGTAGCAATTAAACAAAAAATAATAAATCGTGTTAAAACGACAGTTACTCAAGAAATAGAATATAATATAAATAATGAAATGGATAAGAACGTAGATAGAGAATTATGTTGTAAGATTATAACAAATGTTAATAATAATTTAAATGGTAATTTGAATGATGTAGTTACACAAGACGAAAAGGTAATTAATATACATGATATTGCTGAAAAATTTGATGAAAATACAGAGGAATATTTTAAATCATTGCAAATATTTACAGCAATGTGTGATTCCTTTAGTCATGGGGCAAATGATGTTGCAAACGCAATTGGACCATTTGCAGCCATTTACATTATAGGGAGAGATTCATATGTTAGTAAAAAAAATGAATTAGGACCAGATGCCTATTGGATTTTAGGAATGGGTGGTATTGGCATTTCCATAGGATTAATTTTATACGGATATAAAATAATACATGCAATAGGATTAAAATTATGTAAAATAACCCCATCTAGAGGAGTTGCGATTGAGTTGGCATCCGCATTAGTTATAATTTTTGGTAGTAGATTAGAAATACCACTATCGACAACACATTGTCAAATTGGAGCAACAATAGGAGTAGCTATATTAGAAGACCCTTATAATTGTTCGGGTATGAATTGTAAAATATTGGGTAAAACTATAATAGGTTGGGTGTTAACATTAATTGTTGTAGGGACATCATGTGGGATATTAACGGCACAAGGTGTATACGCACCAGAGTTATAATGTTAAAAATAATGTTAAAAATAATGTTAAAAATAATGTTAAAAAAATATATAAACATATACGAATTATATTTTTATATATGAGATTAGTAAATAATCTAAAGACGGTATTAATAACTGGCGGTACACGTGGTGTTGGATTAGAATTAGCTAAAATGTTTAAAAAACAAAATTATAATGTTATAATAACCGGAAGAGATAGTAACTATTCAAAAAAAATAGCAAAAAAACTTAATAATATTAATACTAATGGTATTGTAAAAGGATATAAATTAGATTTTTTAGATATTAATGGTAGCAGTAAGCTATTAAATAAATTACAAGATAAAACTATACAACCAACGATATTAATTAACAATGCTGGTGTTTTAATGTTAGATAATATTAATAATATAACCGACAAAAGATTAGATACAATGTTTAAAGTTAATACTTATGGTCCTATATTATTAAGTAAATTATGTAAGGATCATATATGGAAAACAAGAGAGGGTGGCATATTATTTAATAGCCCACCATATCAAATAGATAATAAAACTACACATTTGATGCCATATATGCAAAGTAAATTAGCACAAACAACATTTATGAAATCTTTGGCAAATTCGATACCTCAATCAATACCTACTGATAAACATAATATAATTGTTGCTAGTTTCTGGACTAATTATCCGTTATTAACAGACGCTATTATTAAACGAGGAATAGGGAAAGAAGAAGATTGTATGCATCCAGCAATTTTGTCTGATACTATTAAAGAATTATTATTTAATACAAAAAATGTATCATCATATAATGGGAAGGAGATAATTGATGAAGATTTTTTAAACAAACGAAAAATAGATATTACAAAGTATAAGATGAGTAAGAATGTTTCAAAGCTAGATAAATTGTTTATGAATCATTTAATAAAAAAATAAACAATATTAAAACTTCCTATTGTTAATATAAATGGAAACAGATATGGATATAGCTAAATTAATGAAATCATTGGAAAATGAAGATAATGATTGTTTAATGAATTTAAATACAAATACAATAAAACAGATAAAAAATGACATGTTACAGAAATTAAATTTACCAAGAGAAGAATTGAAAAAATTACATAAATCATTAAATCAATATAGATATATTGATGAAATACCAGATATTAAATATGGTGCATATATAAGATGGATAAATTTGAATAATCCTAATAAAATAAAATTAACCAATGGAGGTTTAATATGTGATATTAAGATTGTTAATGATGATGTTATTATTGTATGTAAGAATAAAAGTAATAAATTTTTCCAGTTTAAATTAAACGAATGTTTTGTATTCCAAAAATTATCAGACCAAGAAAAAGTATTATTATCTGCATTAGATTATTTAAATGTTTGAGTAAATTTTAATTGTTTATTTTTTTTTCCTAGTTTTTTTATTAACATATTTTGCTAAATTTCTACTGGTTCCTTTTTTTGGTATAAATTTAGCTTTTTTCTTACAACGAAACCCATAGTTTTTTATGTTTTTATTAAAAAGAACACTTTTTTTACATATAATTATAGCATTTTGTTCATTTTTTAATAATGGATTTACTTTTTTAATACATCTGCATAATTTATTAGCCAATATATTTTCTGCTTTTAATTTAATATCCTTATTTTTCATATTAGAAACATCTATTTTATAGAACCGCATAATATCTAAATAATCTTTATGTGTTAGATTCATACTAACAATATATATTATTGGATTATAATAATATATATTATATATATTTACCATGTCTACAAATAATCAGAACAACATTGTTGTATTTGATATGGATGAAACATTGGGATATTTTTATGAATTAAGTATATTTTGGAGTGTTATTAATAGATATTATAATAAATATATATCTGATAAACATTTTGTAGAAATATTAGATTTATATCCCGAATTTATTAGACCAAATATAATAAGAATTTTAAAAATAATACTAAAATATAAATCTCAAGATAAATGTAGTAAAATTATGATGTATACTAATAATCAAGGGGAGAGAACATGGATACAATTAATTTGTAAATATTTTGACACAAAATTAAAAACAAAAACATTCGATCAAATAATTGCAGCATTTAAAGCGAATGGAGAAAAAATAGAAATATGTAGAACTACACATGATAAGAGTGTTTCAGATTTAATAAAATGTAGTAATATTCCAGAAAATACACGTATTTGTTTTATTGATGACCAATTTCATTCATTAATGAAAACCGATAATGTTTACTATATTAACGTAAAACCATATGAATATTCATTAGATTTTCAAGAAATGGCATTAAGATATTATAATAAATTTAATAATAATATTACTAGTAAAAAAGAATTTGTTAATTATGTTATTAAAAATATGACAAAAAGTGGTTATATACATGTTGAAAAAAATAAAACAGAGAATAATATAGATAAAATAGTTAGTAAAAAAGTATTGACTTACATTAAAGAATTTTTTAACGAATCAGAAAATAAGAATACTAAAAAACATAGAAGAAAACAAAAAAATAAGACAAAAAAAAATTTATAATACATATGAAAAAATGATAGAGATAAACAATTGTATTTATGAGATACTTTTATAAATACAATTTGTATTGTTAATGAAATATTATTTTTTGTTCAATTCATGATAAATGTCCAATGTTCTAGCACTACAATCATTAGCATCTACATATTTAGGCATCCAAAAATAAGGAATACATTTTTCAGTTCCATAATAATATAATTCATATATACTTCTATAATATTTTTGTTCTTTAGTAGTAGGATTATTATGTTTTATAATACTGGCATCCATAGATATATTATGTGTTTGTAATTTATTCTGTATAATTTCATACCATGATTCATTTTCTCCAGATACACCATCGCTAAAAGCCTCTTTGTTTCTCCATAATATATTTTCCGGTAATAAACTTGGATATACGTGTTCTATTGCAGTTCTTAGTAATTGTTTTTCACATATTTTAGAATTAATATTAGATGTTAAGGGATTTCGTAATTTTATAGGTATAGAAAGATAATAATTAACAAAGGTTCTATCTAAAAAAGGTGTTCGTGGTTCTAAACCATGACATGATATACACCTATCAGATCGCAAAACATCAAACATATGAATATTTTCTAGTAAATTGCGACATTCTTTATCAAATTCAATACACGATGGTGATTTTAAAAAATATAAATACCCTCCAGTTAACTCATCGCTACCATCACCATTAAATACCACTTTAGCATCTGTATTTTCTGAAATAAATTTACCAATTAAATAATTACCCACACTAGCTCGTACTGTTGTTGTATCATAGCTTTCTATAGTTTTAATTACCTCCGGTATAGCATCGAAAAATTCATCTTTAGATACAATAATCTCTGTATGTTTTGTTTGTAAATAGTTGGCAACTTGTTTTGCATATTTTAAATCATCGGACCCTTTCATGCCGATACTATATGTTTGCAATTCGCCACTATAATGTTTTTTAACAAAAGCTGCAATTAGACTACTATCTAATCCACCAGATAATAAACAAACTATAGGTCTTTGAGATGTACCTATTACTCTTTTAATAACAGATTGTTCTAATAAGTAAACAATTTTATTGTATGTAGAATTAATATTATGATTATAATTAAAATTTAAAATAGTAGAAGGGAAATTAGTAGAAATATATTTTTTATTATGAATATTTATTTTCCATTCAGAATTAACTTTAAAATTTATTGAATATTCAGAAAATGAACCGGGTTGAAAAGGTAATATTTCGTATGAATTAAACTGAATATGATTAACTATTTCATTATTAAATAAATTTAATTTTTCACTATATAATAAAAATTTATTGTCGGAATATAATAACGGATATAATGATTTAATTTCAGACGCAAATCCAATTATATTTTCATTTGTAATATTAGAATTATTATATATATGTTTGTTATCGCTTATGGCTGTTTGCTTTTGTAAAATAAACAATGGTCTCACACCAAATGGATCTCTAGCAACATAAATTTTTGCTTCCTTAGAAACATCGCTATTATCATATAAAATTAATGAAAATACACCATCCAATAATCGCAATGTTTGTTCAAATCCATAATATTTATATAAATATATAATTACTTCACAATCAGAATCAGTTTTCATGCCTATGTTATAAGATTCTCTAAGATGTAACATTAATAATTGATAATTGTAAATTTCTCCGTTACATATGATTGTTATTCCATCTATACATATAGGTTGATTTGATTTGTCTGTTAGGCCATTTATTGCTAGTCTTTTAAAACCTATAATTAATTTATCACTATATGTTTTGAAAGAAGAATTTTCTGGACCACGTGAATTTATGTTATCAAAAGCATTTTGAATTTGTTCATTTTGGTAGGTATTTTTATTATTTAAAATTGTAAAAATTCCACACATATATATATGATTCGTGATTTGCTTTTATATTAATAATTAAATTTCTAAATATACTATATTATGTTAAAGAATAAAACATATGTAACGCAGATACAAAGATTGGAAGAATTAAATGATAGAATATATGAAAGAAATATACCCTCTATTAATTTACCATCAAATATAAATACAAGATCAGTATCAACCAAATATTCAAAAATGCCTATTTATGATATTAGAAAAGATTTTAGTACATTATTGGATAAACATAATCCATATATAGTAGAAGAATCATTTAATCCGGGTACATCAAAAGGACCATTTAATGGTTTTGCATCTAATATAAATAACGAATCAAGATTACGGAATCAGTATTTTGCCATACAAAATTGTGAAAAATCAGTATATGTACCATCAAGTACAAGTGATATGTATGAAGTAAATGTTAGTGGGCGTAATGAAATTCAACCTCATAATGATTTATTCTTAAAAAATGATTTAGGGAACTTTAATCCAAACAAATACAATATAGGTGGAAATGTTTTTAATAATTATACTAGACAACAGATAAAAGAAATATAAAATGTTAAGATGTTTAAATAATTTTATTTTAATAATTATAATTATTTAATGGATCATGTCAATAATAATATTTTGAAATATCTAACAAACCCAATATATCAATCCAGTAAAAATATTACAGAAAATAACGATATTAATGAGGATGATAAATTATTTTATAAGAAACGAATATTATCTATGGGTAAAGATATATATTCGGGAACATATATTGATAATAATTTAAATAAAACATACAACGATTTTATAGCTTTAGCCATTAATTATTGTAAAGAATTGGACAAAAAGGATATATTACAAGAAGAATATAATATGCTTAATACTAATACTAAACAAACAAAATTACTACATGATAACTCATTTAATATTCATGAAACAAATAATATAATATTTAATGGGAATACGCCAGATGTTAATACATTAGATAAATTTATTACTATTAAATCTAATACATCTAATGAATCTAAATTTATTCCAAAAAAACGAGAAATAAATCTTAAACAGCATAAGTTAAAAAAAAAAGGATTAAATAATAAGGAAAAAAAGAAAAAAAAAGATAAAATATCATAATATTTTAATATGAAAACAAACAAAACTTTAAAAACAAAATATAATGCAAAAAGTTCTAAAAAACTAAAACCCAAATATAGTAAAACAAAAAAAATCACACAAGATACATGTAGCCCATCGTCTGAAAATAAATATACATGCTATAATGACAACGCACTTATTAAAATGAAAACACTATGGGATAAACGACATCCAGATTATAAAATAGAATCATCGGAACCTAAGGAAATATGGAATAGTTTAAAAGAAAATATGAAAGATGTATGTAGTAGTGAAAGATGTTGGTTAAATCAGCAATTTATGGAAAATAATTTGAGTAGTGATTTAACTACATATACATTTGCTCCATCTGCACCAAAGAAATGGAATGAAAATCCAAATGAATGGTTGAATAGTAGTGATATATTAAATGTAATGAAACAATATGAACACGCGCATGATAATTTTAGTTTTATCGGTCCATCACCAATTGATTTTGATGAACTTATTGAAGGTAGATGTGTATGGCCAGAAATATGCAATTTTGATATAATAAAACAATTGAAAAAAAATAAAACAAGAATAGCTTTTATTTTCAATTTAGATAAACATTATATGTCTGGATCACATTGGTTAACCTTATTTGTTGATATTAATAAAAAAAAAATATTATTTTTTAATAGTACTGGAGATTCACCAACAAAAGAAGTATATACATTAATACAAAGAATATTAAAACAATGTGAAAATGTCGAAACTTTGAAAGATATGAAGTATTTGGAAAATAAAAAAAATCATCAACGAAAAAATACAGAATGTGGCATATATTGTTTATATTGTATTAGTGAATTGTTGTCAAATAACAAAGAAGCTGAATATTTTTTGTCACATCGTATTTCTGACAAACAAATGGAAGAACTAAGATATAAATTTTTCAATAAGTATAAAGATATAAAAACATAAAATTGTAATTATTAAAATGAATAGTGCTGAAAATAAAATATTTGTATGGAAATTATTAATAAATAATAATGCTTTTAGTAAGTTAACTGATATTCAAATAGAATACATATATAATAAATATGACTCATTAGTTTCAGACATTAATGAAAAATATAATAGTGAAACCTTAACAATTAAAAATAAAAAATTAATAGATGCTGTACAGAAAATTATCAATGAGTTAAATACAGAAAAAAACGAATTACATAATGTCAATAATAATGCTATTACGTCCGAAGATATTAAATTAATAAGACAAGAGCATTTAAGTGAAAAATTAAATTCAAAAAAAAATGAATTTGATGATTTAATAAATATAAAAAAACCAGAACAAATAGATTTTTCAGACAATAAAGAAGTACCATTAAATGACATAGAAAAAGTATTATCTTCTGCAATAACCAATAGAAATGCTGATTTGAATATAGATTATACAAAAATAAATAATAATTTTATTAAAATAGGCGATTCAGTTGATATATCAAATGAGACTATAAATACTATTAGTAATAATAAGGATAATAATAAGGATAATAATAAGGATAATAATAAGGATAATAATACAGAAATATTAAATAAAATAATAGAAATAGAAAATACGCAAAAAAAAATTTTGAATATATTAACAGAAGTTGTTTCAGTAATAAATAATAAGGATTTATAAAATTGAAATTAAAATAAATATATATGAATTATAAACAATTGAAACATATTAGATCAACATGAATAAATGTTGCGTTTGTTTGGAAAATTTTAAAAATAACGAAAAAAATATTTACACATGTAATACGTGTAAAGACACAATAGTATGTAATAATTGCTATAATTTTATGAGAGAATCTAACATACATAATAATTGTCCAGTTTGTAGATCCGAAAACTGGATTAATAAATCTATAATAATAGTTATAGATAATTCGGTAAATTTACACATTGATATAAATAATGAAGAACCACGAATATATAACACAGCAAATAATATAATCGTTTATATTGATACATATTTAGTGCGATTAAAACAATTATGTAAATGTCTTTGTAAATTATTAGTATATTTATCAATTATCTGGTCTTTTGGATTCATATTAACATCTTTATATAATCAAAACACATATCAATATATCGATTATCCAATTGTAATAATCACTATATTTATAGTAGGATTTTCATTTTCATTTTTAATCATTATTTTATTTAATAAATGTATATTTTAATATAAAATATACATTTGTATTAAAATATAATTTATATATTCATTTTCATTATATCTTGCTACTATAATACAAAAATGCACACATTTATATGTTTAATATTTTTCATTAAAAAATAAAAAATATTAAAAAAAATTTTGTTAGGTTTTTGTTATGTTTTTGTTATGTTTTTGTTATGTATTCTGTAATGGTATATATTCATATGTTTGTTTTTTACCAATTTTAGTTATTTTTAATGAGCCAGTAGGAATAGGATTTCCATTATTATAACTATCTAAATCATATAACATTCCATTAGTCTTATTGTATGCATAAGTAACACCATTTGTTAATGTTACTTGCATTGCTTTCCACGTGATTTTCTGCTTATTTTGTTCAGCCAATGTGTCCAATTCTTCATTTTTAATAGAAGGAAGGTAAGAATATTGTTTTGAATCAACAGTTCCAAACGAAAAACATTGTAAATTTTCAGTTTTATCAGAAGAATGGACAACACAATCAATTGCAGTTTCTTTAAGAGCTTTTAAAAATTTGTTTGTAAGATCTAATTTCATATTAGAAATTTCATACAATGCTTGATCACTAGTTAATATATTTTTACTATCTATTTTACTTTTATCTTTTAGTCGTAATTCAATGGAATCATCTCTTTCTATTTGTTCTTCTGAAAATTTCATTAAATATACAAATACTTTTACATTTTGCAATTCACGAGGTAGTTCGTTATGGCTACATATACGTCTAGCTCTACCAATTACTTGTTGCATTCTAACGGGATGCCAGTATGATTCGGTAACATGAACATATCTTACATTTTTTAATGATATACCTTCTGCACCAGCAGAAGTAATCATTAATACTTTGATAACATTGCCATATAAATTATTTGATGCGTTTTTATTCAGTTCATTTGCCAACTGAGCTGGTAAAAACGTCCAATTGCCATTAAACACATTTCTAATAATTTCTTTTTCTTCGGGGGTTTCTGTGCCAGTATATAGTGCAAATGTTGGTTTCCCTTGATCTTCGGGGGATATATCTAATTTCCATGTATTCGAAACATTCTTTATTTTGAACTGTGTAAAACCATTTGCTTCTAATACAAGTTTTAATATGCCAATACCTTCTAGTTTTCTGAAACTACTATATATTAAGTGAGCGCCTCTATGTTTATCATTTTTTAAATTTTGAAGTATATTTAAAAATTTTGGACTTAATTTTTCTAATCCTTCTTCAGATAAATATTCTTCTTTATTTTCATTCAAACTATTTAAAGCAATTTCTATTCTATCTTCATAACTTTTATTATTAACATCTACCAAATCGTCCATTTCATACGCCCCATCAACATTTTCGCGTCTATCGGAAATGGTAGTAGCATCGAAATTATCTTCGTTATTATTTTCATCTGCAATAGCCGCTTCTAAATCATTTGTCCCACTAGGCAGAGGTCGCATTATAGTAGGTCTTGGAAATACGAAATTACAAAATGCGCGCGAAAAAATACGATATGTTGAACTAGTTTCTTCATATACACCTTCCATTTTAGTTTTATTTTTTTTTGCATTTTGCAATTCCCGTTTACGTTCTTGAACGCGAGCTTCTTCATAGATTTTAAATTGAAAATCACTCATTTCTATTTCAATAACATGTAAATCTGTACTATTATTATAATCAGGCATTAATGCTTCCATATCACGAAAATATGAAGTTAGTCCTAATATGCGTTTTTTAAAAAGATTGATATTTTTAATATCATTGTTTTTTTCATCTATAAATTTTAATTTAAAGTCATCTAACTTATCTGGTAAAGCAGTGTACGTATTTAACGAAAAATCTATAATTTTAATTTTGTTTTTCGTTAATAAACCACGTATACGATTAATAAAATCCTCATCAGATAATTCACCTCTTTCACTTATATTAACTCCTTTATATTCGTCTTTCTGAACCTTATTAACAAATCCGAATGGATTTCTTGTAATTATAAGCGTGGGTCCAGAGCTTTTATATTCCATATAATCTAATACATTTCCACCCAATGTTTTACTTGTAAATATTTTTTCAAAGAAAGCTTTGTTAATTTTATTTTTATCTTCAATTTTCAAATTAAATGACCAAGTTTTAATTTTTCCTCTCAATATATTAAATAACACTGCAATTTCATTAGGTTTATTAATAATTGGCGTACCGGTTAATAAAATAATTTTACAATTTGTAGCATTCATTAATAATTCATATAACTTAATAGATAACGATGAATCTCTGCCTAATTTATTAACTATTCGACTAATAAAATTATGAGCTTCATCAACAATAACTACACTATTATCAAAAGGGTTAATACTATTATTATTTGTTATTTTATTTAAATGCGCCAGTCGCATACCATTATAATTATAAAATGTATATTTATGGCGAATCATTTCATTTAATTGATTATCTAATAATGTTTTTTCGTATGAATTAAGTGAATCAAAATTTGAATCTTTCTTAATATTCATCAACCAAGCACCTTTTTGTTTTTGAATAAATTCAACACTCAATGATAAAACATTGGAAAGAGTATCTATTATTTCTTTTTTATTACTATCTAAATTTTCTATAGATATAAATTCCCAAAATTGATTTTTTTTATATAAATCATCACCACATTTTTTTAATTCTTCCATATAATTCATTCTCAAAGATGCTGGAGTCATAATAACAACTTTTTTACTAGTTTTCATTCCTTCTGCAATAGCAATAGAAGAGCAAGTTTTACCAGATCCTAATCCATGATATAATAACAACCCACGATATGGGGTAAACAAAGCAATATAATCTCTCACTATTTTTTGATGCGACATTAATGAGAATTCAGAATTCTCATCACGATCACAAGATACATTTGCTTTGTTATCATTAATCTCTTCTTTATATTTATTAAATATACCGGATATATAATTTACAAATAATTGCCTATTATTTAAATAATAAGATGATGCCTTAATTTGAATAGGTTTTTCTTTATTTACAATTCTATTATTTATAATTTCATCCCCTATTTGAATTGATGATAATGGACCAGTTTGGATAATACCGATTGGACTAGGACGTTTACGTTTTGTTTGTTTTGTATTTTTTACATTGGATGTTAATTTTATTTTTTTTGATAGTTTTTTTATTTTGGTTGGTTTAATAATAACAGTTTGTTTAATATCTGATTGTGTTTTTTCTGAGTTATCTTGTTTAGAAGCATCTAATACACTCTTATCTTCATTTAACGATGGCTCTACTTCTACTCTTTCTTCTATAATATTAAGTTTACGTTTTTTTACACGTTTTTTTTTGTTAATTAAATCAATATAATCGTCGATATTTACACTTTTCTCTATTGTTTTATCTATAATAGTGGTATTGATAGTAACATCTTCTGCTTTTTTTGGAATATTATATTCATTAAGTTTTTCTACTTTTGGAGTATTCTTAATTTTTAGTCTATCTAAAATATCATTTTGCATCTATGAAATTACAACATAAAAAAGTTTTTCGTGTTATTCGATATTATCGAGTGCTTTTTCACAAGCTAATTGTTCGGCTTTTTTTTTTATTTTGTGTATTGCACTAGCTAAATATATAAATATAGGTGTATCTGGTTTATCTTTTATGTGGTCAGTTATATTCTTAAAAGAACCATATTTTGAGAATTTTTCTGCTTCTTTAATATTAATATTATGAATAGATTGATTTAAACATATATATACACCCATTTCATACCCCATATCAATGTCGTGAGATATTTCAAGATAATCCGGCGTTATTTTAAATTCCTTTTGTATTTTAACTTGCAATATATTCTTATAATTATCATCTGTTTTTATTAGTTTCACAAAATCTACATGTTTATCAAATATATTTTCTACAAAAATTTGTGCCATTTGAAATCCCGGGCCTACTTGAAATATATTTTGAAACCACCCATGTTCATCGGATACATCTATTTTATTAAAATCTAAAAACAATGCACCTAAAAAAGCTTCGAATAAACACCCTAATTTTTTTAAATTTGTTCTAGTTTTTTTTTCTTCTGCGTGTTTTGACATTATTAACCATTTATGTAATTTCATTTCATATGCTAATCGGCCAATATGTTCATTTTTTACAAGCGCTATTTTTTTTTCAGTCATAAATCCTTCGTCGGCTTTAGGAAAGCGTCTATATAAATTATATTTTGTTATAAGTTCAAGAACACCATCGCCTAAAAATTCTAATCGTTCATTTGATTTTGTTTTAAGAGGTAAACAATTGATAGGTTTATCTACAATAGTTATATTAGCTTCAGTATTTTCTATATTTGGTCGTTTAGTATATGATTTGTGAATAAAAGCGCGCCTATAAAGATCAATATTATTTACTTTCGCTGTAATACCATAATTAATTAGAATAGATTGAACATCATTCAATGTAATCTCATTATTATTTGGATTATATGGATCAAAAATAAGATTTTCTTCACTTATTAAAATATCTTCATCGTATAGAATCTGTGATTTTGTAGAATTATCAGACATAGTATACATTATATTTAATATTTAAATCAATATAAAACAAATATAATTATACTATCAAATGCTTATTAAGATTGATAGTCGCGAAACTTTATTGTACAATAAATGTAATAATATAATACATGATTATCCGAATATAAAGTTAAAAATAGAAACGTTGCATGTTGGAGACATAATTATATGCAATGATGATAATGAGGAGCTTGTAATAATTGAAAGAAAAACTTTAAACGATTTAGCATCGAGTATAAAGGATGGCAGATACAATGAACAAAGTTATAGGTTAGACGGATCAATGATACCAAACCATAATATATATTATTTAATTGAAGGAGTATTGAAATTTTATGATGCTAATAAAACTCGCCTGGAGAGAAAATCTTTAATATCATCATTTATATCAATTACATATTTTAAAGGATTTTCAATACATAGAACTGAAAATGTAACAGAATCTGCTGAATGGATTATTAGCTATACCAATAAGATACAAAAAGAATCCAAAAAACGACCATATTATACAATAAATAATAACGAAGATACTAATTTAAATAACAAAAATACATATGATTATGTTAATGTTGTTTCAAAAGTTAAAAAAGATAACATTACAAAAGAAAATATAGGTGCAATAATGTTAATGCAAATACCAAAAGTAAGTTCATCAATTGCTATTGCAATTATGAAAATATATTCAAATATATACAATTTAATTATAGCATTGGAACAAAATCCAAATTTACTCGATGATATTAGCTTTGTACATAATAATAAGAATAGAAAAATACCAAAACCAACCCAGGGAAATATATATAACTTCTTAATACCAAACAGTACACCAGTTATAAAGGTAAATATTTAATTATTTAGTATAGTAAATAATAGTATATTATAATATAATATTATATATTATAATGTATCTAAATTTTTTAAGATATTTAGCTGCTACAATAACTATAATTGTACCTATAATAATTATAATAAATTTATTTTATTTACAAGGAAATATAATTAATAATTTAATTTCATATAAGGAAGGATTCGACCTATTTAAAGAGGATAATGCAGACGAATCATATAATGAAAAGGATTTTGATGCTGATGACTCAAGAGATAAGATTATAAAGATATTGGAATTATTTGATACCTTAAAAGAAAAAGAAGGGATTGTTTATCTTAATAATATATCAAAAGAAGTATTACGTGATATTAATTATTTAGAAAGTTTATGGGATGAAGAAAATGATGAATGGAAAGAAAAAGCATACAATGAATTAGCTGAGAAGAAGATAAAAGGATATACAAAAAGAGCTTTTAATTTCTCTAAAAAAGTAAACAAAATATTTGAAAATTATGATTCTGATGAAATAAATGAAAAAGCATATCAAGATATGAAAAAAAGTTATGGTGAAACTGGTGTAAATTATATTAAACGATTTGTAGGTATTGTATTAGATATAGAAATGGAATACGATAATGATGAAAAACAATCTAGTGGTTTTTTCTAGTTAGTATATATTCATTTTAAATATAAAGCTGCATCTTCATACGAATTTTTATTATAGTCGGGATTAACTTTATTTGTATTAGAATCAAACATATTATCTAATGGAGTTCGTAATCCAATATATTGACTTTGTTGATCAAATCCCGGATAACTATTATTATTAAATGGTGGGTCATCTCTTCCTGCATCTAATAATTTTGTATTTTCAATTGGGAAAGCGTCGGGGAGACCAGATTGTGGATTTTCTGGACTAGGTTTAGACTTATAAACTCGTTTTCCTTGTGTATCATAAACTTCTTGTAAATATAATATAGGGCATATAATTCCTTGACTTCGCTGCCACTTTGTAAATTCAACATATTCATCTAAATTTTTAAATTTTATTGGATTTACACCAGGTATATTTGCTAGTTTTGAATTACTTAAATATAAGGTAGTACCTCTTTGTATTAGTAAATTAGGACATCTAATCTGTTTATATGTTTCAAATTTTTCAATAATTGGCTGATTGATTACATAATAAAGACCTAAACAAAAAATTGTAAATATTAAAATACTTTTAATCATTTTACTTTCAAACATATATAAATTATAAAGATAATTTATATATGAGGTTCATTAGTATTTTAGAAAACGGAAATCGATTTGATAAATTGGTTAAAGATAAACCAGCATTTGTTAAATTTTTTCACCCAATGTGTCATTACTGTACTGAAATGGCACCAGAATGGAATGCACTAAAAGAAATACTCTCTAATAAGAACGATAATGTGAATATTATAGAGGTTCATTCAGATGCTATATCTGACATTAAAAGTGATTGCGTTAAAAACATTCCAGGTTATCCAACAATTATGGAAGTAAAGAAAAATGGTAAAGCTGGAAGAGAATTTAAAGGGGAAAGAACAAAAGACAATTTGAAAAAATTTTTTTTAAAGACGTTTGAAAAAGAATTAATTGGCGGTAATAGACGCAAGACAAATAGACGCAAGACAAATAGACGCAAGACAAA
>CEVP01098848.1_pt1 | contig 30808 bp, 21 predicted proteins | sample 427071 | NCBI WGS metagenome assembly CEVP01 (sample SAMEA2623808, study PRJEB7988) | marine metagenome | isolation source: saline water (ENVO:00002010), including | reverse complement strand
ATGTATGAAGTTGTGCGCGTAGGTGATGAAGGTTTGATGGGAGAAGTCATTGAGTTACACGGTGATCAATCGGTTATTCAGGTATATGAGGAGACCTCTGGTGTCCGACCTGGTGAACCGGTTGTTAGAACTGGACAAACTCTTTCTGTCCAATTAGGGCCGGGTTTACTAACTAAAATTTATGATGGTATCCAAAGACCTCTACCAGAACTGGAAAAGACAATGGGTGTTTTCATAAAAAGAGGGGTTGATGCCGATGGTCTTGATTTAGAGAAAATATGGGCATTCAATGCTACTGCTAAAAAGGGAGACTCTGTTTCTTCGGGAGATATCTTAGGAACGGTTCAGGAAACAAAAACAATTGAACACAAAGTCATGGTCCCTCCTGGAGTATCAGGAAAAATCAAGAATATTAATTCAGGAGATTTTAATGTAACTCAGACAGTGTGCACATTAGAAGATGGTAATGAAATCCAAATGATGCAAAAATGGCCAGTTAGAACCCCGCGCCCATTCACCAAGAAACACGCCCCTGAGGTACCTTTACAAACAGGGCAGAGAATCCTAGATTTCCTTTTCCCATTAGCTAAGGGCGGTACTGCAGGTATTCCAGGGCCATTTGGTTCAGGGAAGACTGTGACTCAGCAGCAACTAGCTAAATGGTCAGACGCGGATATTGTTGTCTACATTGGATGTGGAGAGCGAGGAAATGAGATGACAGAAGTTCTTGACGAATTCCCTCATCTAATGGACCCTAAGACAGGTGAAGCTTTGATGAATAGAACTACAATGATTGCTAATACATCTAACATGCCTGTAGCTGCTAGAGAGGCTTCAGTGTACACAGGAATTACAATAGCTGAGTATTTCAGAGACATGGGCTATGACGTCGCTTTAATGGCCGATTCGACAAGTCGCTGGGCAGAAGCAATGAGAGAAATTTCCTCAAGACTTGAAGAAATGCCGGGTGAAGAAGGATATCCTGCATACCTATCGAGTCGTCTAGCAGAGTTCTATGAAAGGGCTGGACGTGTAGAAACCTTAGCAGGTGGTGATGGCTCAGTATCAGTAATCGGTGCAGTTTCACCACCTGGTGGAGATATTTCTGAACCAGTTAGCCAAGGTACTTTACGTATCGTTAAGGTATTCTGGGGCTTAGATGCCGGTCTTGCTCGTCAAAGGCATTTCCCTGCAATTAATTGGTTGAATTCTTATTCTTTGTACCCTCCATCATTGGATCAATGGTATAGAGACAACATAAAGAGTGACTTCCCAGAAATTAGAACTGAAATTAGTGCTCTTCTACAGGTCGAAGCAGAACTACAAGAGATTGTTCAGTTGGTTGGTTCTGACGCGTTACCTGTTGACCAACAACTTACTCTAGAAGTGGCTCGAATGATTCGAGAGTTTTTCCTACAGCAAAATGCTTTCCACGATGTAGATACATACAGTGACCTAAAACTACAGTATAATATGGCTAAAGCAATATTATCTTTCCAAGAGGAATCGAAGAAGGCTATTGCTGGAGGCGCAGCATTAGAAGATGTAGTGAATGTTCCAGCTCGTACAGACTTAATGAGGGGAAGATTCGAATCGGGTTATGAAGATAAGATCGATGAGATGTTAGAGGCTATGAACAAACAAATAGCTGATACTATGGAGGCTAATTAGAGGTGATATAAATGACTGGAAAAGAATATAGAACAATCACAGATGTAAAGGGACCTCTTGTGTTCCTAAATAAAACGGAACCTGTAGCTTTTGGAGAAATTGTTGAATTAAGACTTACAGATGGAACATTAAAGAACGGACAAGTTCTTGATACATCCGATGATCAAGTTATTGTCCAAGTGTTCGAAGGAACAGCATCCATAGATAAGCAGACAGGAATTAAGTTTCTTGGAGATGTATTCAAATTACCTGTTAGTACCGATATGATAGGTAGAATCCTCGATGGTGCTGGCCGACCTAGAGATGGTGGGCCCGCTATTGTTGCAGATGAAATGGCAGATATCATTGGTGCCGCAATTAATCCATATTCAAGGCAAAGTCCATCATCTTTTATTCAGACTGGAATTTCAGCAATTGATGCGTGTACTTCTTTGGTTAGAGGACAAAAATTACCGATTTTTAGTGCATCAGGTTTACCTCACAATGACATTGCTCTACAAATAGCTAGGCAAGCAAAGTTAGTTGGTAGCGATGATGATTTCGTGGTAGTTTTCTGTGCAATGGGAATAACTGCTGAAGAATATAATTTCTTCGTGCATGACTTAGAAAGAACCGGGGCTCTAGAGAATGCTTGTCTTTTCGTAAATCTTGCAGATGACCCAGCTGTTGAAAGGTTAATTACTCCTAGACTAGCTTTAACTGCTGCTGAATATTTAGCCTTTGAACACGATTATCACGTATTAGTTATTTACACTGATATGACCAACTATTGTGAATCATTACGTCAAATTGGAGCAGCTCGTGAAGAAGTACCTGGTCGTCGTGGTTATCCAGGTTACATGTACACTGACTTAGCAATGTTGTATGAACGTGCAGGGTTAGTTAAGGGCAAGAAAGGTTCAATCACACAGTTCCCAATTCTGACAATGCCTGGTGACGATATCACGCATCCGATCCCTGATCTATCAGGATATATTACTGAAGGCCAGATTGTTATTTCTCGTGAACTTCATCAGAAAGGAATATACCCACCGATTAATGTTCTTCCTTCTCTATCTAGACTAATGAACGCAGGAATAGGAGATGGTAAGACTCGTGAAGATCATAAGTCAGTCTCTGACCAGTTGTATGCTGCATATGCTCAAGGAAGAGAGTTGAGAGGATTAGTTGCAATTGTAGGTGAAGATGCTCTCAATGAGAGAGATTTACAGTTACTTAAGTTTGCAGATATTTTCGAAAATCAGTTCTTGAGGCAAAGTCGTGATGAAGATAGATCTATTGGTGAAGGGACTCTAGATTATGCTTGGGAACTTCTTTCAAATATCGATACTAAGTATTTAGTACGTTTAGATCAGAAATGGATTGATAAATACCATCCTACAGATAAAAAAGAATGACTAAGAGTAATTAAGGAGATGAGATAGATGGCATTAGACATCAAACCAACCCGTTCCGAATTAATCAATCTAAAACGTAGAATCAAACAGACTTCTAGTGGATATAATCTTCTAAAGATGAAGAGAGATGGTCTGTTCTTCGAGTTCCGAACATTGCTAGCTGAAATGATAGCCGCTAGAGAGGAACTCGTAGGGACGTATAGAGATGCTTTGAAATCTATAGCATTAGCATCTTCTATTGAAGGAGGTTTAGCCGTTAAGAGTGCAGCCATAGCAGCGACATCTGGTCCTGAAGTGACTGTTTCTAGAAGGAATATCATGGGCGTTGTTGTGCCTAAAGTGGATGGAACTAACCTAACAACAACCGTTGAAACCAGGCCTACAGGAATTATCGGAGGTTCTCCCTATATCGATGAATCTGCGGACTCCTATTCTATTTTAATCGCAAAAATCGTTAAGGCTGCCGAAATGGAAGCAACATTGAAGAAACTATTAGAAGAGATTGAAGCAACTAAGAGAAGAGTGAATGCCCTCGAATTCGTTGTTATTCCTGAGATGAAAGAGGCTCAATCATTCATTCAACTTAGGCTTGAAGAAATGGAAAGAGAAGAAACTTTCCGACTTAAGAGATTCAAGAATAAATGATTTTGTTAATTGATTTTCTTCATAGTCTCACACACGGTTTGATAGGGGATGCTCTATGTTCGATGTATGTCGAGATGGAGGTGTGACTATGTCAAATGCTGAATCAATAGTTATTGATACCGAAACTTGGGGTCAAAGAGAACTTCTAGAAGAAATTTGTAGCCGCTATTTTGTAATAGGTAATCAGTCGGGATTAAGTGATATTTCTTGGGAAATAAATTCTCGTGAGGGGGAAGAAATTAGTACTAACCTCATTGAACTGAATATTCACTTGAAGTCATTAAGTTTGATAGGGTTATTGGACGAAGGCAACCCTCCTATCCTATCGATTATTCGTTATCCGGTAGATCCAGTCAATGTTCCTTTTTGGCAACAATCGTTGATTTGGTTCACTATGTTCATTTTTACAACACTGGCAGGTTGCTATTGGATTTCGCAGTTTGAAAATAGTGAATCAATATTCAATTCCGAATTTTTCCTAGAATCATTGAAATATTTCAGTATTCCAGTATTCTTCACTATTCTTTCAGCTCATTTAATTAGGAAGTATGTTGCTTCCCTTTTCAGAGTTGATGTAGGAAACCTTGTCCCCATAGCATTCCCCTTGATTTCTCCTTTTTGGCCATTTGGAATTGTTGGTGTTTTCGGCCAGAAAAGAGTTGATACAATCACTTATCCTAATAGAAGATCTCTAGGTTTAATTGAATTATCTTCAATAGTAGTGCTTGTTCTTTTTGGCTCAATACTTTCTATAATCGGTCTAAGTATTACTTCTGCAAATCCTCCAGAGTCTCTTTCAGATCCTCTAGTTTTACAAGCTAATTTCATTGTCGAGTTATTATCTAATCTTTTCCTAGGTGATGATGTTTCTATCAGACTTCAATGGATACACCCAATTGCTTTAGCAGGTTTTGGTCTATCCACGATTGGCTGGATTTTGATTTTACCAATACCTGGATTCCCAGGAGATAGAATTTTACATTCAATTATTGGTTCTAAGAATCTCGATAAAAGCACGAATACGACCTCTATTTTCTTACTGACATTAACTTTAATGTGCTTTGTATTCCTTTCAACCACGTTTTGGCCTTGGCTAATTCTAGCCTCTTTAGCATCTTGGAGAAGGTTTAGTAGTGACCATATCCCTGTTGCATTAATAGTTGATGAATCTTCAGAATTAGATGGAAATTCTAAGAATTTATTGATGACAATTTCGGTTGTAATTCTCTTATTAGGATTTCCAGGTTTAAGTCCCGTAGAAGATATCGACGATTGGGATAGTGGTTTGGATATTTCTGAATGGGAAATAGAATTTTCAAGTGATTCTTGGAATAATACTGAAAAATCTCTCGATTTAAAGACATCTGGGCTTTTATCAGTTTCTGGAGATATTAAAGTTCTAGTCGATGGTGAATCCGATAGATGGATTATTAATTCTGATTGTTTCGATAACGAAATGGAATGTAGTTTTGAAAACATTAATCAAAATAATGTATATGATTTTAAATTCTCAGTTAAAGATAACTATCCTGAAAGAAAAACTCCTGTTCAGTTAAGATTCATCATTGAATCAGAGGGAGAATTATTTGAGCATGTCCTTTCTATTACCTATAGCAATATGACTTCTCCAAATCCTACTTGGGAAAGAGTAGAAGTTTCAAGTAAGGATAAGATTTGTAATACTGTAGAGGTAGTGAATAACCAAACTGGGATTTTATCTATAAAAACAAATCCATTTTGGTCTTTTGAAACTTCAGGAAATTTATCGGAAGAAGGTTCACATGAGATTTGTCTAATCGCTGAAAGAGGAGGTTGGGAATCTTTAGCGATGGGTGAAAATGGGATTTATGGTTATAAGATGGCTCCTGAAATATATTTTCAACAAGATAATGGTGAAATCGTCGATTGGTATTTGCCTGTAAATAACTCATTCACCAGTATTTTTTCGAACCCTAATTTTGGAATCAGTCTTGATATGATGTTTAATGGAACAATCTACTCTGAGAATAATATTTCACCCGTATGTCCGTTCAATATTGATTTTCCAAAAATCGATATAGGTTCTGAAGAGAACTTAACATTGATTCATGGATCTCCATTATTTTATGAGGGAAATAATAGCGGTAAAAATCTGTTAGTTCCTAATGATGGATGGTTGGTGAACTGTGCAGAAAATATTTCTAGAGCCTTTATGCTGAAACAAGGACTTGGAATTTATATTGATAATTATCCATTAAGTGACTCCAGTTTACCATTTTCCAATTTTACAATTCATTCAAAAGAATCGAAAAATCTATCTTTAAATGTAGATATTTCCTCTAATTTACAGAGTGATAATTCATTGAATCTTTCTTTCCCTAATCAGATTCCTGCTAATGGTAGCGTAATAGTTAATGTTTCTCTTAACGATGAAAGTAATGGAATTTGGAGAGTATTCTGGATTTCTCAAGATGTTAATGGTTTAGTACTAAATTTTGTTTCTAAGTGCCCTATTGGAGGCTGCCTAAATTGAGGATAGCTATTATCGGCGTTGGTTCAATTGGAGGTATCATTCTTGGAGCACTAGCAGATACGGATGTTGAAATTGTTTGTGTATCTAGAGGGAATACTTCAGTCAACCTTTCCGAATTAGGACTGGTATTACATTCTCCCGAAGGGAGTATTGAGGTAGTCCCTAGTGAGAGATACTTAATTGTCGACAGTAATTCTAGCCGAATACCTGAACAAATTCGAAATACTTGTGATATCGCAATAGTCTGTGGGAAAACGGTGGATAATCAATCTTTATCACAACTAGCATCAGAGTTAGTAAGTGAAAACGGTTGTGTTTTAACAATCCAGAATGGTCTAGGTAATGCAGAGTTGTTAGCACATAAAGTAGGTAGAGATAGAGTAATTGTTGGTTCAATCACTCATGCGGCTTGGCGTAATAGTGAAGGTGAAGTACATTGGGTTGGAAGAGGAGAAATTATCTTTGGGCCACTAGACGAGAGAGGTAATAAGTATACAGATTCTATATTGCATGTGCTAAACGATGCCGAATTAAATGCTTCAAAATCGGATAATATTCAACAGATTTTATGGAAAAAACTTCTTATCAATGTAGCAATTAATCCTGTTTGTTCTATTGCTGGGGTCAGGAATGGAGCGCTTTTAGAGGTAAAATCTCTTTGGCAACAGGCAATGCAGGCAATGAGAGAGGCCGCAATTGTAGCTCGCGCCAGTGGAGTCGATCTAGGAGATATTGAATTGGAAAGTTATCTCAGAGAAGTGGTCTCTATTTCTCCAAAAAATAGATGTTCTATGCTTCAGGATATTATGGCAGGTAGAGAAACAGAGATTGATTCTTTATGCGGTGCAGTAGTAATACGTGGTGAGGCAGAAGGCATACCTACTCCTTGTAATGCTATTTTACACGGTTTGGTAAAAGGAATCGAAAAATCTTCGAGTTTAGATTAATTTTCTAAATCTTGATTGTAGTGTAGCCCTACGTTTTGCTTCCTTTCTATTGATGCATCGACAACGAGCTTTGCAACTTCAATTAGATTTCTTAACTCTACCAAATCTTGTGTGGGTTTACAAGATTCCCAAATTCTTTTCACTTCTCCTTCTAGATGTATTACTCGCCTCTTTGCTCTCCTCAGTCTTTTACTATTTTTTACAATCCCTACGTCCATTGTCATTGTTGACCTTAGGGCATGTAAATCTGCACGAAGTGGTGCATGTTCAACCAATACTTCTAAGTTTTCAGCACGCCAATATGGTAAATTAGTAGGTAATTCTTGCAGTTCTCCATTTATTGATTTTCCAATCAAATCTCTGGAGGCTCTTTCAGAATAGACAACTGCCTCAAGTAGGCTATTTGATGCAAGACGATTGGCTCCATGTAAGCCTGTTCTAGCAACTTCTCCTATAGCGTATAATCCGGGCATTGTACAGCCTTCTAATTTCGCCTTACCTGAGCTATCGACATCAATTCCTCCAACCATATAGTGTGCAGCAGGAATTATTGGTATTGGGTCAATTCCCAGTTTTATACCATAAGAAGATAATTTCTCATCTATATTTGGGAACTCTTCGACTAGTTCATTTCTTTTGAGGTGTTCAGTTATCAGGAGAGCATTCCTATCTCCTGTTTTTTTAAGTTCTGAATCGATTGCTCTAGCGACCACATCTCTTGTACCTAGGGACCCCTTATCGCAATATTTCCACATAAATGAAAATTCTTCTGGCGATTCATTTTCTGATAATTTCCATTTTTGATAATCACTTTCCATCATTAGAACTGCCCCCTTCCCTCTCATTGCTTCAGTTATTAAGAATGGCTTTGAGTCATCATTTGCCAAGGATGTGGGATGAAATTGTATGAATTCAATATCCTTGATATCCGCCCCCGCACGAAATGCCATGGCTACTCCATCCCCAGTTGCAATTGATGGATTAGTTGTAGAAGAATACAGAAAACCAACTCCTCCCGTAGCTAAAATTATCGCCTTTGCGGGTAAAGTATGGACAATACCAGATGGTGATAAGCACCACAGGCCAACAACTCCTTTTTTTGGATTACCATATTCTCTTTGTATCAAATCTATAGCCATCCAATTTTCATATATCTTAAAATTTTTATCCATTTCTTTGGAAGCTGATTTAGAAAGCGCTCTCTCAATTTCTGCCCCTGTTGCATCCTTTGAGTGTAAAATTCTTCTATTAGAATGCCCTCCTTCTCTAGCTTTATCATATTCTCCATCTCGATTCTTATCAAAACGTACCCCATGATTTTCTAAATCTCTTATTCTATCTGCAGCCTCTAAGACTACTGATCGTACAACTTTCTCGTCACACAATCCTGCACCTGAAGACAACGTATCCTGCACATGTGCCTCTATGGCATTTTCATCATTTGAATCTAGTACGCCCGCAATTCCACCTTGTGCCCAGTTTGTATTTGATGTTGAAATACTCTTTTTCGTTATTAAAGCCACATTCAGACCTTTTTCCGCACAACGATTTGCTAAAAATAAACCTGCAATCCCAGAACCAATTACTGCGATATCGACATTTGGCATCAATTCCTCATCGCCACCTTCGTGCATATCACTTCCATGGCATGGTTGTCAATGAATCTTCGCTTATGGGAAACGATTTTTGGCTTTGAAAAAGAAGTTGTTTTTTCGGGTCATAGCGCCCGAGTCCTCCTCAATGTTCATAGAGTAAAATGCAGCAGCCGATGAATGATGTCGGCGATAAATTGCTGATATTATGTGGTGATGGGATGCATCTTGTAAGAATTGAACTGGAAAATTTCAAATCTTTCGGTGGCGAAATTGTGATTCCATTCGAGGAAGGGTTTACCGCAATCACCGGTCCAAATGGTTCTGGGAAGTCTAATTGTGGCGATGCTATACAATTTGTTCTTGGCCCTAAATCTACTAAGTCTCTAAGAGCCTCAAATGTATCTGAGTTAATTTACAATGGTGGCGGAAAAGGTAAAGCCGCTAGAAATATGTCTGCCACACTAGTTTTCAAAAATGAACCTGAGCCAGATGGTAGACGTAGATTGAGAATTGAAACCGAAGAGGTTTCATTCACGCGTTCAGTACGTTTAAACCGTAAAAATGATACTATTTCTTCATACTATATCAATGGTAATCCTTCCACTGCCACAGAAATGAGGAGAGTTTTGGCTGAAGCAGGATTGCATGGAGATGGATATAATATTGTATTACAAGGTGACGTCACTACTTTAGCGACGATGACTCCTCACAAAAGGAGAGGAGTTCTGGAGGAGGTCGCAGGAGTTACTGCATACGACGATGAGATTCGACGTGCTAATAATCAAAGAAAAGTCGTCGAAAATAATATTGAGACCATAGATCTTTTCGAAGAAGAACAGAAAAATCGCTTAAAAGGACTCGAAAAAGAGAGGCAACAAGCATTGAAGTTCAAAGATCTAAAAGAAGAATTAGATGCGAATAAGATGATTTTACAACAATCAAGACATAGGAATCGATTAGACGAAGTCAGTCTACTAGGCGATGAACGTTCTAATTATAGTAGACAAATCGACGATCTGAATGTCCAAATCAGGGAAGGAAATATTGAGTTAGGTAAATATGATGAGGAATTAGTCCAAATTGGAGATGATTTAGATGAAATTATGAGTGGAGATGCCAAAGAATTATTTGAAACAATTCGTAAGCATGAAATCGATACTGAAACCAATTCCGACAGAATCGGTGATCAATCTAAAATCATTGAATCGACCAATAACGAAATTGAAATAATTCGCGAAGATCACCTTCGAGTAAAAGATTCTTACGATAGTGTAAACCAAGAACTTGAGAATGCACAAATCAATTTATCAAACTCTGAAAAAGATTTGGCTAGTGCTGCAGTTGATGAAACTCAAGCCAGAGATGCCATCCAATCTGGAGATCGTCTTGGTCGCGATTTAAATCGTGCTTTGGGCCAAGCTACCGAACTAGTCACTCAAACCCATCAAGATTATTCTACAGCGAAATTAGAATCTGATAGGGCTGAACAAAATACTCAAATTTCATCAGAGAAACTAGCTGATTTAGAAGAAGAATATGAACAAGCAACCCTAACTAGAGACGATTTGGAGTTATTGGGCGAAGATATCCAAAATGGCGAGGGGAATATCGATCGAACGCATTTAGCAAATGAGTTACAAAGATTAACTAAACAAGAAATCGGTTTAAGAGAAGATAGGGATAGGTCGGAGATTAAGGCAAGAGATGCTGAATTGGCTTTGGCTAAAGCTAGAGCACGGCAAGAAGCCAAAGCTAACAGACCAGGATCCGCAATAACAATCGCTGCACTTTCTAAATTAAGGCAAAGTGGTGAAATAAAAGGAATTCTTGGTACATTAGGTGAGTTGTGCTCACCCAAAGAATCAATCCATGAAGATGCACTAGCTATAGCGTTAGGAAACGGGCTTAGAAGTATAGTTGTAACTAATGATGAGGTTGCAGCAGAGTGTATAAAGTGGCTAAGAATGAATGGAGGTGGCCGTGCTACTTTCCTCCCATTAAACAAATTAAGTGTTTCAAGACCTCAAGGCCGTACGCTGATTGTATCTAGAAATCCCGGAGTTCTGGGTTTCGCCCATGACTTACTTGAATATGATTTAGATATAGATATCGCTGTAAGATATGCCTCGAGGAATACCTTGATTGTCCAATCTATGGATATAGCTAGGAAAAACATGGGTGGCGCAAGAATGGTCACTTTGAAGGGGGATATAATAGAAGGTTCAGGGGCAATGACGGGGGGTTCTCCAGTAGGTTCCTCAAGGGCGAGTTTCGGTGGGGGCAATCCTGGGCAGTTAGGTACTGAAAAATTAGAAAGAGCTTTAGAAGAAGCAAATCTGATATATTCCACAGTTGAAGCAGCATTGAGAGAGCTAAGAACTAATCAACAAGACTTAAGAGACCAAATTCATGGATTAGATGATAGTGACCAATCTGTAAAAATAAGAGAGTGGAAATCTGACCTTTCCAGAGCTCAGAAAGATGTAGAAGATATTGGAAACAAAGTTTTGGCTGCGCGAAAAGAACTTTCTAACTCTGAGAGTTTATCGCATTCAGCTAGATCTCATGCCGATAAGGCCAATGAAACCCATCTTCAAGCACTAGAATCCAGAGTAAATGCAGCGGAAGCATTGCAAAGCCATACGCCTGATCATCTTTCTCAAATTCTTCGTAATGCGGAAAAAACTAGGACGGAAGCAGAGAGAACTAAGTTACAATCAGAATCATCTATAATTAGTGCTAATGAAAGATTAAAGATTCTTTCAGATAGACTGTCCGATCTAGAAAGGCAAATAAGCTCTAAACAAAACTCAATTAATGAAGCAGAGAAAGAGGTAACCAAACTTGAAGAATCTATAAAAAACTCTAGAGAATTACTGATTGATCTTAAGGGACAGGCCTCACAATTTAATGAAGAACAACAAATTCTTACTCAAAGAAGAGAAACAATTCTCGAAGAAAGAGCCAGCCTGAGGGCCTCTCTGGAGACTAGATCACAAAATCGCCAAACATTCAATTCCAGAATAGAGGATTTGAATATTCAGATTAATCAGAAGATAGCTGCTGTCAATGAAATCGTTGCCGAATTAGCTGCTGAAAATATTGAAATTCCACCAACTGATATCCAATTACCCACCGTAGCCGAGGCGCAAAAAGTAGTGCAGGGACTTGAAAGGCGCCTCGGTTATCTCGGTGATGTGAATATGTTAGCAATAGAACAATACGATATCGCTGTTGAACGTATAGCAGGACTTGTAGATGATGGTAAAATTCTTAGGCAGCGCAGAGATGATTTGGTAGGAATTGCAGAAAAACTTGAATCTGAAAGAAAGAAGAGACTATTGCTAGTATTTGATCATGTAAATAAGAATTTCAGCAGAGTATACCAAAGATTACAACCGGGGGGAATTGGTAGTTTAAGATTAGAAAATAAGAAAAATCCATTTGAAGGTGGCTTAGAGATGGATTGCGTACCTCCTGGGAAGAATAGTAAAACTAGAAGAAACCTTCTTTCAGGTGGAGAGAAGTCTATGGCTGCTCTTGCTTTGATATTCGCCATCCAAGATTATGAACCTAGCCCATTCTATTATTTCGATGAGGTAGACCAAAACTTAGATCCATTTAATTCAGAGTTAATAGCTACACTTTGTTTAATGCGTTCACAAAGAGCTCAATTCATTATGGTGACACTTAGAAAAGTCAGCTTAAATCTAGCAAATCACCATATTGGTATTACTCATGCAGGTGATGGATGTAGTCGCAGAATCACTGATTTCGACCGCGCTGCAGCATTACAAATGAGCGAGGATATAGAAAAAGAAGAAGCAGCTAGGAAACAATCTGATGAAGAACGCTCAGAATTAGTTTTACCTGATCCAAATAAAATGCCTAGAGTACCCGAGCCGCTTGGTGCACCTAAATCACTTGGAGGACTTGCAGGTAGGGCGGGTGTTGATTTAGAAAATGAATTGGAAGATTCTGAGATTCAATCATCAGATATTGAAAATAAGAATCTAGAAGCATTAAGGGAAAGGACAGAAGACTGGAGTGAAGATATTGCTGAGGCTAATATCGTTCAAAAAGCCATCACTGATGAGAATTTAAGTGAGGATACAGAAGAGGTTGAATCATCAGAAGTAGAAGTAGAGTGAGGTGGTTTGTTGTCAGTTTTCGATGGTTCTACAATGAGAGATGATATAGTTTCTCGATTACTTGGAGGCGATGCAGATCTTGATACTAATAGATACCTTGACAGATTGGTCGAATTATCGAAAGTTGAAGAAGCCGAACATCAATTTTTGATTGACCCTTTTGATCGTTCAGTGGCATTGGTATTCCAATTATTTCATAATAGCGATTTAGACCCATGGGATGTCGATTTGTCGGTATTCTTAGAACTATTTTCAGAGAGAATAAATAATTCTGAAAATATCGATTTACCTACGTGTGGACGTTTAGTTCGTATGGCATGGTCAATACTAAGAGGTCAGGCAAGTACATTGATTGAGAGACAAGAAAGGTCACTTGTAGATGAAGAAATAGAAGATACCTGGGATTTTGAAGACACCTGGGAAAGTGATTTTTCGGATGAAGATTATAATTTCTCAGTAGGGGTACTTACAGGTGCAGCGGATGAAGTACTACCAAGTATGTTTGAAGGAAGAATTCACCGTGAAGAAGGGCGACCTGTTACTTTAGGGGAACTTCTTATGGGTCTACAAGCTGCAGGTAGACTTTCAGAAGAGCAAAGAATGAGGGAACAAATTGCTAAAGAACGTCGTGAAGCTAATGAGAAAGCAAGAGCTAGGTTTGGAGGTAGTTTACATGTTGAAAATCTTGAGAATGATCTCGAAAGAACTTGGAATGCCTTGCGAAGTCGCACAATTTCCAATGACGAATCAACAGATCTCAGTGAAATAGTAAATATTCTCAAAGAAGATTCTCTGAAGTCAGGGATTAGTAAAGATGAAGCAGAATCAGAAGCACAAGTCACAGCATTAATATCATCATTATTCCTAACACACAGAGGTTATGCTGAGGTTTCACAAGATAGCGATGGAAATATTTCTCTAAAGAATCTTCACTTAGATGATGATGATTTTTCAACTTTAACAGATAGGATAAATCCTAAATCTGAACTTCCAGGAGGAATTATCTTCAATGAATGAAATAAGTCTTTCAGTAATTCTTGAAGCGATAATGTTCACTTCAGGTCGTTCAATGTCTACCGATGAGCTTTCTAAAACAGTAGATAAATCAATTGATGAGGTTGAATCCTCTTTAGATGAATTACAGTCTAGAATCAAAAGAAGGCAAGATTCTGCATTGCAATTAACCGAAGTTTCGGGGCGTTGGATTTTTGAAGTACGTCCAAATCTTTCTCCCTTCTTGCCTGAATCATTCCGCCCTGATACTCCTCAAAGACTTCTTCCTGCAGCCGCATTAATTGCATATCACCAGCCCATGGCTCAGTCCCAATTAGTTGAAATGCTAGGTCAAAGAGCTTATGACCATGTTAGAGATTTAGCGAATTTAGGCCTTATTGATAGACGTAGAGATGGTTTGACAAGGCGTTTAACTACAACTAGGAGATTCGCGGAGTATTTCGGTTGTCCCGAAGTTGATTATCGCGCAGTTCGCACATGGTTTCGTTCGGAAGCAGCCAAGGCCGGGCTTACAAGTGCTCAATTAGCAGCCTCTTTGGCTCCTGATGAGCAAATGTCAATTACTGAGTTCATCGGTGAAGACGAAATTAATAATTCTGAAGAATAATTTATCCATTTCTAATAGTATCCAAAGCAGCCTCTACAGCAGCCATAGTTATCCTATCACCGCTTTCTTTGACTATAATAGCTACTTGTTCTATTTCTTCATCGTTCGCCCCCGCAGAGCTAATCATATTCTTCAAATGTAGTTTCATGTGTCCCGCTTGTATCCCCACTGTTGCCAATGCTCTAAGTGCGCCTAAATTCTGTGCCATACCTGCAGCAGCCATTACTTTAGCTAAATCATCAGCACTGTGTATTCCTAAGAGTGCAACGTTGGTTTGAGCACCAGGATGTATCCTTACAGCTCCACCAACTAATCCTACAGCCATTGGGCATTCTATACTGCCAACTAGATTCCCATCAGCATCCTTTTCCCAATGTGTCATAGAAGTATACTGTTTTTCATGTGCACAATAAGAGTGTGCCCCTGATTCGATTGCTCTCCAATCTTGCCCACAAGCTATTGCTATAGGTGAGATAGCATTCATTATCCCTTTATTGTGTGTAGTAGCTCTGAAAGGATCTGCAGCCGCAAAATGATATGCTTGTATCACTCCATCAATAACCTCTGAGCCTTGGTTTTTATCTCCACTATCTGACATCTCTTCAGGAGTGAATGTAGCACTAACTCTGGCCAATCTATGTATTGCAAGATTACTAATAATCCTTAGAATAACTGTGCCTCCTGATAATGATTCTATTCTAGGTGCGATAGTTTCAGCCATTGTATTTACGGCGTTAGCACCCATAGCGTCTCTACAATCTACTAATATATGGACAATAACCATAGGTCCAGACATAGTTTCAATAATTCTAACTTCGACATCTTTACAACCTCCTCCAAATTTAACCAAGATTGGGTCTACATCATTACATAACTGAATTAACTCATCTTTGGCGGAGAGAATAGATTTTTTGGAGGCTTCAGGATCTTCACAATTCACGATTTGAATCTGCCCTATCATGATAGGGTCTGTATTGTTAGATGTAAATCCTCCTTTTGATTGACACCTCTTCGCCATATTGGATGCTGCTGCTACAACACTTGCTTCTTCAACTACAAAAGGTATCAGATAATGTTCCCCATCAATTATGAAATTAGTAGCTACTCCAACTGGTAGAGAATATCTACCTACAACATTTTCAATCATTCGATCTGCTGTATCTTCTGATAGTTCTGAATCAGCCCAAGCATTTACTTGTTCAGGACTTAGACCCGCAAGTTGTGCGAGTTTCTCTCTCCTCTCAGGTACTGATAGTTTGTAAAATCCTTTCAACCGACTGTTATCTACTGGCATGTATTCACCATTCTTTGCCAAGACATAACGTTTGTAATCTCTTTGCTTTAAAATGCTTGAATTTGTTGATTATCTTAGTTGAGAAGTATTGTTGATTTATGTCTAATTTGTTTTATTCATTCCGATTTTGTCAGTTCAAAAAATGGAATTTACCTAGATTTTTGTTCTAAATAAGCGTTAATTAGGTTGTTAACGCTTTGTTAACGTGTTCAAAAAGCGTTAGAAAAGCGTTAATATAATTATTAAAAAACCTCTTTTAATCATTTTTTAAAAGATTTTTAATTTAGTTTTTTATTAAAAGCGTTAATACGGTTAATTTAATGCGTAATTAAACGTGAATATTATGAACTAGTACACTTACCGAGAGATATGTACGACAGTGGAGTCAGTATGATCGACTTACCCGCAGTACGTGGTAATCCCTTTGACAATCGACCGATTGAATCATCAAGAGCTCAAGATTTAGTTGGACGTAAAGAAATACTTCGCCGATGGAGGGAGCATATTCATTCTGGCTCTCCTCGAATGATTCTACTAGTGGGAGAATCAGGTTCGGGTAGAACGTCAATGATTAATGCGATTTCATCCCAAACTCCTAAGCAATATATCGGGCAGTTTCTATCGGAAGAGGGCGAACAAGAAAAGTTAGTATTACATGAAATATTAACTCATTTTTCTTCTTTCCAATCTATAACGACAATGAACCAATTATCTCAAAAGTTAATTTCATTGTTCGATGAAGATAAAGGCCCTTTGCCTATTATTGCTTTAGATTACCCTCCCCAAATAATCGAAATAAATTCCTTCTTGTCCAGAATTTGTCCGATTCTTTCTAGACTTCGGGCTATGGTAATCGTAAGTTTGACTGAATCACAACTTTTACAACTCGATGACGAATTAAGAAATCTTTTTGATGAACCAGACCGACTAGAGAACTTTACAAAAAGTAATATCCAAGAAATGATAAATAATCGAATGAGGCTTAAATCAAAAGAAAAATGGATGATTAATTCGGTGATTCTTAACTCAATATTTGAGCGAACTGGAGGTAACCCAAGAGACGTAATAAGAATATTGAAGTGTTTAGTTGATGAAAAAAGAGATCTTGGATATCAAGGGACATTGGAAAATCTGGTATCTTCTCAGGTGAAAAAGAAATCTGTAGTAGTTGAGAGTAATTATGTTGACACTAAGGATTCTAGAGAGGATTATCATTCTGAACCTGAAACCTACATTTCAGAAAATACAGAAACTGACTATGAAGATGATGATTTTATTGATGATGAACCATCAGACCTATGGGATTTTAGTGATGAAGAATCTTTGACCTCACCGGAGAATTTATCTGAAGATAATATTGAGCTAACTAATGAAGATACTTCATTATGGGACGATAATTTCCCTGAAATAGATGATGAAGGTTTAGTTGATGAAGAAATCTTTACACCAGAAGAAATTAATTCTCAAAATGATATAGTAAAAAATGAGACTGAATTGTTTATGTCTCCTGGTACTGAACCACCGGAGAGATCATCATTTGTTGTACCCAGTACAAAAAATAAGAAATTTGGTTTCTTGAGTAAGAGAGCCAAAAAAACCTCTTCTGGCATAGAAGCAAGCCCCAAATCAAATGTTCCAATAACTTATGCAGATGCTAAACCATCGCAATCAACTCTAGATAATTATGTTAGTCGTGAAACTTTTGAAATTAATAATAATTTCAAAAATGATTTTCCAACCGTTACCGAAGCAAAAGTTGATACGAATATCCAGTCGACTGATTATGAGCACATCATTAGTGATGAAGGAGCAGAATGGACTGTCGAACCATCTTACCAGTCTACAGTTCCAAAAATTGAATCCGAAATCGAAGAATCTTTTATTGAGGAATCTATATTTGAGGAACCTGTAGTTGAAGAACCGATTTTACAAGAACCAGAACTTCACAAATCTGTTGATTTAGTAGAATCAACACCTATATTTCATCAAGAAACTAAGAAAACATTCCCCAATAAGAATCTTTCTAAAAACTCAAGATTCTCGCCAATTTGGGAACAAGATAAAAAATTAGATGTAGACCGATTCTATTCTCTTTCAGATGCAGAAAGAATGATATTAGAAGTTGCATCATTAAGGGAAATCTCCCCATCAGACGATGAACTACAGGCTAGATTAGAAGTGGGGCGTCCTCGCCTATCTCAATTATACAATAGTCTTCAGAAGTCAGGAATGTTGTCGGTTAGAAAGCAAGGGAGAACTCGCTTATTCAAATTAAGCGAAGCTGCTGCAAATGAATTTTGAGGGGTAATTATGTCAGACAATGGAAATGTAGTTTCTAAGGAAAAAGTTCAGAAATATCTTGATTTAACTAAAGAAGCAAGGATAAAAGCCACTCCAATTACTAGCAATGATGTGGATAAAAAAAGACTTGAAGAGATGCTCAAAATGTGTGACGATTATCAAAAAGATGCTCTTTACTTCATGAATAATGGAGATTTGGTTCGTGCCTTTGGTGCTATAAACTATGCTCATGCATGGATTGATGCTGCAGTTAGAATTGGCTTACTAGATGGACATGGTGACGATAGATTGTTTACTTTACCTTAATTCTGTATTAATCTCAATACATTTTTTGAAGTAACTTCAATATATGAACCACCGGTATTAATTAACCTCTCTTTCAATTTTCTATCTACTGTCAAAACTGGCCATCCATTCTCTCTAGATAATTCCAGTAACATTTGGTCAGTATGTCTTAATCCTTCAGGCGCTGTGATTAATTCTGATTTCTTATCTAAAAGATCTAATAAAAGTCCCCTTCTTTGTTTCGATAATGATACTAATTCTTGTTCGACCTTTTCCAACAACAGATATTTCGGTTTCCCAATAATCTTACTCATTGAAATATCTATATTAAGTTCAGCATCAACTAATGCAGCCCACCCACAAGCGTCTATTAGGACGCAGTCCAAGTTGATTCACCCCACAATTGTCCCATGGCCTATCAGACGCCATCTAGAACCAACCCTTCTTGATAGTGTGATTCTACTACCAACTTTGGCACAAATTGGTAGTCTAAGAGAAATTTTAGAAATTTTACCTTTTTTTATAACTGTTCCAACTGAAGTAGCAGTTGCAGAATTAATCATTAACATTTCATTCATAGATAATGGTCGAACAGAATCTGAATCCCCATCTCCACCCGCTACCATTTTTTCTAATAGTTCTAAATCTAGTTCTAGAGTTTCCCAAATCGGAGGTAATTCTCCTTGTTTTGCCATTACTTGACCTGACAACTCATCAGCCTTAGTGGTAACAGGATCTAACGGAGTTGCAATCCCACATAACCCGCCAGCATTAGCAGTATCTAGATTCAATCCACCACCCTTAATACTCTCGATATGTGTCTCTAAGGGTTCCCAACGAGTTTTATTTCCTACCTTGATTCTTCTTCCCGGTGCAATGGTAATTTTGTCACCAACTGAAAAAGATCCTTCAACTATACTCCCACCAATTATTCCTCCTGAAAGGTCGCTTGGACGGGCACCAGGTCGATTTGTATCAAAAGATCTAGCTACATACATTAATCCTGTATCTTCTTTTGTTCTGTCAGGCGTAGGGATTGTATGTTCGATTGCTTGGATTAAAACATCAAGATTTACGTCTTGCTGTGCAGAAATAGGAATTATCGGTGCATTTTCAGCTAATGTACCATTAACAAATTCTTTAATTTCATTAAAAGACTCGATAGCTCTTTCTTTAGAAACCAAATCAATTTTATTCTGCACAATTACGATATTTTTAATTCCAGCAATCTCCAAAGCAGCCAAATGTTCTCTAGTTTGTGGTTGAGGGCATTTCTCAGTTGCAGAAATTAATAATAATGCACCATCCATTATCGATGCACCTGATATCATAACTGCCATCAGAGTTTCGTGACCTGGAGCATCAACAAAGGAAACAACTCTCAATAATTCTTTTTTTGAGTCTTTTTTCCCTTCCGGGTGCTTTCCCTTGGCATAATAATCACCATCTTCTGTACAATAAAATGTGGTGTCAGCATATCCAAGTTTGATGCTTATCCCTCTTTTTCTTTCTTCAGAATGAGTATCAGTCCAAGTTCCAGATAGAGCCTTTGTCAAAGTTGTCTTACCATGGTCGACGTGTCCGACCATACCGATATTTACCTCTGGCTGCCCTTTACTTTCAGCCAGAAGCATCATCCCCTAAGATTCACTCCTCTTCATCGCCAAGGATAGAACCTAGAGATTTTTTTCCATACTCAACAACCTTAAGGTTAAGTTGCCTAGTATCTGTACTAATTGTATTCCCTCTTAGATTTCTACGACGACGTAATCCATCATACTTATAACGATAAATTTTAGAGTTTTTCTTTACATAGCGCTTACCTTTGTAACCAGTTCCTGCAGTAATTAGAACTGACTTCACATTACCGCCTTCTAGTTCAGAACGCATAGGGCGACCTGTTTTATCAGAACCTCCTGTGATTTGGAGTTTGTATCCATTCAGTGATTCTTCACCATCTCCTACAAACATACCTTCAACAGAGTCTCCGATTTTCTTACCTAAGAAATGATTGAAGTTTGATCCTGTAATTTCTACTGAGAACGAACGACCTTTTGCACTCGGCCTAGTATCGTTGATTACAGCCTTGAAAGATTGCTCACCTGCCATATTATTCACCTTAGACGACTTGCCGACATACGACCCCTATAAGAGCGGTTCGGAAGACGATTTCAAACTAAATAATCATCTTTGCAATTCTTTCTCGATTCTTTCAGCCAAATTTGCAGGGGCTACATTGTTCATTGTAATATATTGAGTTCTACCTCTTCCAACATTTGATTTCCCACTTCTTGTTTCAATTAAACCCTGATTTTCTAGAAATTTTAGATGTTTCCAAAAGGTAGTATAACTTCTAGACTTAGTCTCGTATTCTTCACAAACAATTTTGTAAAGTTTTTCTGCATCTCCAGTATTTATCTCTGCTTCTTTCTTTAATCTTCTACACAGTCCAAGCATAATTAATTTCTGATCTTTTGAGAGTCCATCTACTTGACTAGGCTCTATTGCTGCAACTCTTGCAGAACTTTGTTCAATGTCTTCAATAAGAACTTCTCCTCTCCCCGAAGATTCTGCTCTTCTGATTGATGAATCTAGCAATTCTATTGCTAATCTGGCATCTCCAGATTCTGCTGCCATAACCCCAATTTTTTCCAGAACTCCTTCACTTACTGAGCCATTCCTACAAGCTATATTCGCTCTTTGCCGAGCTATATCAGTTAATCCTTTTTTATCATAAGGGCTCATTTTTAGAATATTACTTGCTCCCAATCTAGAGATAATAGCAGGCTCGAATAACTTCAATAGCATTGGGTCTTGACTAACTAGAATTAATGATATTGATCCTTGTTTTTCTTGTCCCTCATCAATTCTGAGAAGCTTGTATATCAAATCTGAATTATCTCTTCTAATTAGCAAATCAACTTCATCAAGAACCAAAAGTAGATGACAGTTATGCGAAATTAAATTTCTCCTTATTGATTGAATCATTTCCCCCGAACTAAGGCCTCTTTCAGGATGTCCCGAATCCAAGGTTAGGGCAATCCTCTGTAATACTTGTGACGTAGAGGGGTGATTCCTACAATTTACATGTGCTAGGGATATTTTTCTTTTTCCTTCCAAGTGGCCTAACAAATCATGTCCAAAACGTCTCGTAAGTACGGTTTTGCCTGAGCCAACAGGTCCAGTAATTACTGCTCTGCAACTTGAGTTTTGATTTTCTATATGAGTGAATAAACTAGCTAGTTCAGTCAGTTCTCTATCTCTTCCTACCAAGTTGTCCGGTGTCCAATCAAAAGAAAATGGTTCTCTATTAACCAGGACTTTACCAGCACCAATGCGGTCGAGGTATCCTGACATCAGTACGTTCTTTATTCGGTCGTTCTTAGACCTATCCTGAATCTCTTTTAGTTTAGTTGATTTTTAGATAATATTTAATCATGGTATCTCATCAAATTGATATCCATTTTCCCATTTCTTATCTCCTAGAGCAACTTCAAGTTCATATGGGGTAATCATTGGTTTTGAATACTTCACAGCATCATCTATCGCTATTCTTGGACAGGCAGTATTAACAAAAACATCAACAGGATAAAAATCTATTAATTCTGGACCGACATGTTCCAATGATAGTAAAAACCCTTTTTTACCATGTTTTTCAAGGTTTCTTTTCATTCTTAGTGCTAAATTTCTTCTCATTTGACCTGGCTTAGAACCTATTAAAATTCCAAATCTTTTTTTATCCATTGAAGACATTATTAATCCTGAACGCTGCCTTAGAATTCTTTCAATTCTTTCCCTACCCATTTCTTTTGCATCTCCGCTGTAGGGATCCAACATTGCTAGAGGTTTTCCAGTATGAAGAACTAAACCAATAGGATGAAAATCTCCACTTCCTAAAAATATGTAGTGTCCAACTGTCGGGTCATCTCCTGAATAATTACATCCTAGAACTTGACCAGGAAATGATAATCTCGCTCCACCAACTGGAATTGTGACATCAAACCCAGCATCTTCAAAATGTTTCTTAAATGTAGGAAGTAAGTGTAAATGTTGTATACTTCCTACCAAACCGAGTTTTGTATCTGTCAAGGGTGCAACTCTTCCAACCATATCCTCAAATCGATCTAATGCTTCAAGTTCTGACAATACAGGTCCTGATGAATCATTTAGTCTACTAATAGCAATTTCACGATGAGCATGGAGATACGGTAGAACAGGTTCAATTTCAGGACTTCCATTATATGTTACTGGAATGAATTGAGTAGGCATCCCTGAATCAATATTCATTTGTGAATGACCCATATGTGCCACTAACTCTGCTCCAATATTTTGCATTTTATCATGAACTAAGTCACATGCACCATAGCAAGGATCAGCTGAAAGAACTACTCTAGCTGATGTTTCAGTTTCTATCTGATCCATCATATCCAAAGCCTGCATTTTTAATCCTTCAGGAACTTGTAATGCAACAAGTCGGTGATCATTTTGTTTTATCCGATTTATTAAATCATCTAACTCAAAATTATGTCTTTCTAAATCCAAATACTCACCGCCTAATCTACAATTTCTACTTTACCATCTATAATGTCAATTCTTGCTAGAGATCTAATCGGCCATTCAGGTTTTTCTTCATTTAGTCTTTTGCGGCCATCTCCTTTTTCAATTGCAATAACTATATCTTGGAGAATTACACCCATATTTTCAAGAGTTTCTAACAGTGGTTCCAATGTTCCACCAGTAGAAATGACATCATCTACTATCAGAATTCTTTCACCCGGCTTGATGTCATTGATATAAACTGTAGATTGAGAATATCCAGTTGCTACGTCCACTCTTGTTTCACCTTCCATCCCATAAGATCGTTTACGAATTACCACTGTTGGGATACCAGTTGCATCACCTACTGCGGCTAAAAGTGGTAGACCCATAGCCTCAACAGTCACAATCAAATCTATTTTTTCCCAATCAACACTTTCAACGATTAAATCCCTAGTTGCACGTAGTACTTTTGCATCCATTCTAGGGATGCCATCAGAAATTGGATGAATGAAATAAGGATACTCTCCTTTCCATATAATTGGTGAACCACGTAGAGATTCGTGTAAAACTGAAAGAGGATCCTCGGGCATCATGCCCAACACACTCAGACTAGTCCTTTCAAATGCTCGAAGCCTTCAACCACCTTGATTGTACAAGGTGTTGGGAATTTGCAGTTTGCCTTACGCAATGCATCTCTTGCAACAATATAATTTTCAGGAGTTGTTACAATAGAAATCACAGTTTGACCTCTTTGAACCCGTGCAGCAGTTCCTACATTTTTACCAAATGCTTGTCTCATACCTTGTGATACACGATCAGCACCTGCGCCGGTAGCTTGCTTATTTTCACGAAGAATTTGATGTGGGTAAGTATGCATTCTTAGAGCATAATTATCTCCAGCAGAATCTCTGATTCTTGCATTTGCAACCTGACGTGCGGCTTCCAATGCTTTATCTTGTATTTGGCATGAATTATCTGCTATTAAGACAACTTTAACAGGAAAACCTCCTGCTTCGGCTTTCTTTCTATTGCCCATGAAATAACGTAGAATTCTATTATTAGGTACACCTCCAGTGTACTGGCGTCTTGTAAATGCTTGACCCTTAAGTCGGCGATACATGGATGCGGGCTTACGTGCCATTTGAACTACCTCGTCTTCGGCCGACTGGCCTACCGTATTTAATGATAAGTGAGCAGGATAAATTATCTTTTTACTGTAATAAATCAAGAAGTGTTTAATCTCGCACTCTCAATTTGAACAATTCTGACTCCTATTAGAATCATCATGAAACCAATTATTATCGTATATCCAAGATTTTCATCCAGTAACCACCACCCCCCAAGAATTCCAAATAATGGTACTAAGAAAATGTAGGACGAGGCTGCAGTTGCTCCTAATTTCTCAATCCCGATGGTGAACCAGTAATAGGCCAAAACCGTTGAAAGTGCACCTAAGTATACTATCGCCAACCATCCTTCTTTTGTGGGAAGAATTAACCCATTACCCCATACATCATATATCACAAACGGCGTCATCATAATTGTTCCAATTAATGAGTACCAAACGACAATTTCCAGTGCTGTGTAATTATTTTCTCCATCTCTTCCTTCCATCAATCTTTTTGTCATATTAGTGGTAGCAGCCCAAGAGAAAGAAGCACACAAAATTAACAAATCACCTAAAATTCTATCCTCGAAATCGATCTGTGTATTCGGACTCCAACCAGTAACAATTCCAACACCTATGAATCCACAAAATAGACCTAAAAACATCTTTCTTGATATTGGTTGTCCAAGCAATGGTGCTGCTAAAATCACAGTAAAAATTGGATTGAATGTTATGATAAGGGATGCATCTCCTGCAGCGGTGTAAAACATCCCATGCATAAAGAAAAATTGATAGCATAAAACACCTGTAAATCCTATGATTATCAGACTCCTGAATGTATCTCTATTTTTTGGTAACCATCTTACTTTATCTCCTCTAATTTTAAGAATAATAAACCACAGATAAAATATTATCATAGTTAAGATATATCTGAGCCAAGCTCCGGTCATAGGAGGTATTTCTAATGAAAGAATTCTACCTATCGCCCAAGATAAACCCCAAATTATAGCTACTAAGAGCATTAAAAAATGAGTCTTTATGTTATTTGTTTTTCCCATAAAAAACACTCTTGTATGATGTCGCAGTGCTTCTACTAATTTATCCCTAGTGCTGTTGACATTTGGTATCTTTCTTGAGATTACAGGCGATTTGCTTATGCACCCTCCGCCATGTCGGTAAACCCATGCTCGGGTGTGAGCATAGGAGTTACTAGGTATGGCGAAGAGATCGATGCTAGATCAATTTGCAGAAATAAAGGCTCAGCACCCGGATACGGTACTATTTTTCAGAATGGGAGATTTTTATGAGATGTTTCATGATGATGCAGTTTTGGCATCAGAAGTTCTTGGAATAACTTTGACAAGTCGTGATAAAAATTCTGAAAATCCAGTACCTATGGCTGGTGTACCTTGGCATTCTGTGGAATCGTATTTACAGTCAATGTTACGTGCTGGTTACAAAGTTACAATGTGTGAGCAGGAAGAAGAATTACGCCCAGGTTCTAAGATTCTTGAAAGAATAGTTACTAGAGTATACACTCCTGGGTCACTTTATGAAGAGAATTTAATTGGTGAAGATGGTTCTAGTATCCTAGCCTCACTATCAGTTAAAGATGATATAATCGGTATGGCAATATTAGACTCTTCGACAGGTCGTTCTTGGATTCAAGAGCAATCAGGAGCAGGTCGTTGGGAGAGAATAAAAGATGAGATTCAGAGGTGGTCTCCGAGTGAATTAGTAGTCACAAAGAAAGATGCATCATTAGAATCAATTTTATCTCTAATATCAGATTTAGACAGTGTGGTTCTTAGTGTTCATGATGCTAACCCTAAGCAAATGTTACAGGCACTTAGAGAACATCTGAAAGTTTCAGATCTTGGAAGTGTTGATCTAGACTCTAAACCTTTAGCACTGCAGGCATGTGGGCTTGCTGCTAAATACATAGCAAATTTACATTTAATAGATACAGTTCCTCTTCGTGAACTTCACTTTGATGCAGATGATGGACACTTAGTATTAGACCAAACTACGTTAAGAAATTTAGAATTAAGCCGTACTTTAGTAGGTGAGAAACAAGGTTCTCTATTGCAATCTATTGATTCTACGAGAACTTGGATGGGAAGAAGATTACTAAGAGAATGGATAATGAGGCCGCTGACAAATAAAGAAGAAATCGGGCTAAGACATTCTGCAGTTAGTAGTTTATTCAAAGCGCCCAGAAGACTTGAATCACTCAGACAATCCCTCAAATCCATGAGAGATTTAGAACGTCTTTCAACCCGATTAGCCTATGGTAGGGCAAATGCAAGAGACTTAGTTGCAATTTCTGAATGTCTTGGACGCATGAAAAAAATACAAACCCTTCTCAGCGAAGGTAATTCTGAGCTTTTACACCAATCCTCTGTAGGACTAGACAACTTATCTGAACTTAATAGTTTGATTTCAGAAAAAATAGTTGATGAGCCGCCAGCAACAATTAGGGACGGTGGAATATTTAAATTTGGAGTCGATAAGAAATTAGATGATCTTAGAAATAAGGCTGGTGAGGGAACTGATTGGTTGAAGAATTTTGAATCACAAGAGAGAGAGAAATTAGATATCCCAAATCTAAAAATCAAGCATAATAGGCAATTTGGATTCTTTATTGAGGTAACGAAATCTCATATTGATAAGATTCCCGAACATTATCGTCGTCGACAAACTATGACAAATGCAGAGAGGTATACTACTGATGACTTAGCATCTTGGGAAGAAATAATCTTGACTGCTGATGATAGAGCAAAGGCTCTTGAAAGAGAATTATTTATCGAATTACGTAGTATTGTATCTAATTTTTCTTCAGAACTTGCAACTATTGCTAGGAAGATTGCGATTACTGATGTAATATGTTCCTTTGCTATTCATGCAAGAAAAAATTCTTGGTGTAAACCTGAGATTATTGAAGGGAATAAGATTGAGATTACTTCTGGAAGGCACCCAGTTTTGGAGTCTGATGGTAGATTTGTACCAAATGATGTCAGAATAGATAAAAAAAGAAGCTTTTTACTATTAACAGGCCCAAATATGGGGGGCAAGTCGACCTATCTTCGCCAAACTGCATTGATCTCAATATTAGCACAGTCCGGTTCTTTCGTACCTGCTGAAAAAGCAAAAATTGGTATTATTGATAGAGTTTTTACAAGAGTTGGCGCACATGATGATTTACGTCGTGGGCGTTCAACTTTCATGATGGAAATGATAGAAGTTGCCCATATTTTGAGGCGAGCAACTGAAAAAAGTCTAATTCTTCTTGATGAAATAGGTAGAGGGACATCAACTTTTGATGGTTTAGCAATTGCTTGGTCAGTAACAGAGGATATTTGTCAAAGACTAGGTGCAAGAACTCTATTCGCCACTCATTATCATCAATTGATAGGATTAGAGAATGAATTTGAAAATTTGAAGAATATTCATGTTCAGGTAGCAGATATTAATGGTGAAATACGCTTCCTACATACGATTTCTGAAGGCTCTTGCGACCAATCATATGGCGTACAAGTCGCTGCATTAGCGGGTCTTCCGATATCAGTGGTAGAGAGAGCTAGAGATCTACTTATTTTCCTAGAAAGTCAAGCCCAAGGAGCTAAAGCTGGCTCCAATAAATCTCCCGATTATAGACCAGATGGTCAATCAAGCATTTATGGCTGGATGCTTAGTTCAAATTCTTCTGAAATAGTAAATGATGAAATTTTAGAATCTAATTTACCTAGTATAAAAGAAGAGGTAATTATCGATCCTATGTTGAAAGAAATTGCTGAAAGATTAAGATCAATTGACCCTGACAATCTTAGTCCTAGAGAATCGCAAGAAGTATTGTATGCAATGATCGACTCTCTGAAGAAATCTCAATTTTTTGATTTAATGGAGTGATAAAATGTCTGATTCTACTCGTCGTCCAATTCAACAACTTGACGAGTTAACTATCGATAAAATAGCGGCAGGAGAGGTTGTTGAGAGGCCTGCCCAGGTCGTTAAAGAGTTAGTAGAGAATTCTATTGATTCTGGCTGTAATAAGATAAGAATTGAAATTGTAAATGGTGGATTCTCTAGAATTTCAGTAATTGATAATGGCCATGGTATCCCTAAAGATGAACTAAAATTAGCGATAAAAAGACATGCAACAAGCAAAATTTCTTCTTCAGAGGATTTGAGAACAATTGTCACTAAAGGATTCCGAGGTGAAGCATTAGCATCAATAGCAGCTGTTAGTAAAATGGTCCTTTCTAGTAAGGTCAGGGGTTCTGAAGGATTTTCTATAACAGCTGATAATGGATTGATAGAGAATATTGAATTAATAGGAATTCCTCCAGGTACAAAAGTAGATGTTATTAATTTATTTGAAAAAATACCAGCTCGTTTATCTTTTCAAAGAAGACCTTCGACTGAAAATGCTGCTATAGTTGATATTGCAATTTCTCTAGCTCTAAGCGAATCAAAAGTTGGTATTTTGGTTGAAATTGATGATCGTGTAGTATTAGACTGCCCTCCATGTGATAGTATGGAAGATAGGTTGTACGATTTATTTGGTTCTACTTCATCTAAATTGATACCAATTGAGTCTTCAGAAAATGATAATAATGCACCGGGAAAAGAAAATTGGAATGGATGGATATCTCCTCCCGGTATCTCCCGTTCCCGTTCTGATGATATTCATGTAATAGTAAATGGTAGACCAGTAAATTCGGGTCCTTTTTTACAGTCAATTAGACGTGGATATCATACTAGGTTGATGGTAGGAAGGCATCCAATTGGCGTCTTTTGTCTTAATCTTCCAACCGAAGAGGTAGATGTCAATGTACATCCAACTAAGAGGGAAGTCCGATTACAACATTCATGGAGAGTTCTAGAGAGATTAGAGAGATGTATAAAATATACATTAAGCAAAATTTCAACTCAACCAGAATTTAAAGATTTAACGATTCTAGAAGGAATAAATATAGTTGAAAATGTTGGTGGAGACAAGGAAGATTCGGAAGAGTTCACACCTTCTTGGGCTCAAGTAAGTAATAAAGAAAAAATACAAACACATTTTAGCAGTATCAGAACTTCAGTCGATAGAATAACCCCTATCAGTAATAATTCTAATTTGGATAATTTTGAGCAGCAAACTTTACCTGGGTTAGATTCCAATCCTATTTCTCAGTCATTATCATCAGAAGAACGTAAATTACATCGTTTTTCTTTAGGTGGTGAATCAGTCTCTCCTATTGACGAGCCTAAGAGTGAAGCGGCAATAATACCAGATTTACCTAAGATGAACGTTTTATCGCAATTTTCAGATTCATATATTTTAGCAGAAGGAGATGGTGAATTATTCATAATTGATCAACATGCATTACATGAAAGAATTAGGTATGAAAGATTGCGTTCATCCATGGTCAACTGGTCCCCTCAAGAATTGATTAATCCCTTACATATTTCTTTAGGTGCAAGAGAGTTATCTGCTGCACGTTCTAATTCTGAAAGATTGCTTGATTTAGGTATCCGTTTTACTGAATCTGAAGGGAAAACATTTGTTGAATCTGTTCCGGATGTTTTGATTGGTGATTCTGGAATTGTTGATTTTATTCATGATTTATTAATTGATATTTCTTCCAATCCTGAATCTAGAGGAATTGATACTGTGGAGAAATTACGCGATAAAGTTGCTTTCATGAAATCCTGTCGTGGATCAGTTAAGGCAAATCAAGAATTAAATTTAGCGGAAATGAGGCGTTTATTACTTGATATGAGAACGGTTCCAAATCCATGGGCTTGTGTACATGGGCGCCCGACAATCCTCAAACTATCTCAAAATCATCTTGACAAGCACTTTGGAAGACATGGTTGAACTACTTCAGTGAATATATCAAATCCATAAATTCGGGATGTGTGACTTTTATTATTTCTATATCGTCGATTTCTGCTCCGCAGTAGGTCGCTAATATTACGGCAGTCATAGCCAATCTATGATCCATATGTGTTTTTATACTCTCTTGCGGGCTCTTAGGGAGCTCGTTTCCAAACAACTCAATACCATCTTTTTTTGGTTCACAGTTCATAGAAAAAGCATTTAATAATTCACATGTACTAATAATTCTATCAGATTCTTTACCTTTAGTATGCTCTACTCCAATTATTTCTCCTCCATTTGTAATAGCCATTAAGGCTGCAGCCGGAGTAATAATATCACTAGCATTTACAAGATTTAATATTTCCAAGTTTGTTTTTTCTAATTCCTCAAGAGTCGATGATAATAGATTATCTGGATCATATTTCTGCACTTTAATTTGTAAATCTTGATGCAATTTCTCTAATAACAATGCCATAGGGTATAAACTAATCTCACTTGGTATTTTCACAGTACCTGGTGATTTCACATCCCAATTGGAAAATTGAATTCTATTATTCTTCAATTCAGCCCCAAAGCCCCACTTTCTAGCTAAATTAATTGTCAATTCTAGATATCCTCTACTAACCTTTTCACCTAATAAACTAACATTCATTTCCTCTTTAAATTCTGAAGAAGATAGTATCAGAGCAGTAATTGGCTGACTTGATTTTGAAACGTCAATATCTAATTTTGTCTGAATTTTCATAGGCCCTTTTATCGTACAAGGAAAGCCATTTCCTGAAACTGTACAACCCAGCTCTCTGAGAAATTTAGCCAATTCAACATTACTTCTATTGCGCAGAGAGGAGTCACCATCTACAGTAATTTCAG
>CEVP01145099.1_pt1 | contig 31273 bp, 25 predicted proteins | sample 427071 | NCBI WGS metagenome assembly CEVP01 (sample SAMEA2623808, study PRJEB7988) | marine metagenome | isolation source: saline water (ENVO:00002010), including | reverse complement strand
TACTATGGATTTGATTCAGGCGGCCTGGATGATTCGAGATTTAGGCCAACCTGTCAGCTCCTTAGACATCGAAGAAGATTCGATAATTGCAGGAGGGTGGAATGGCACTCTCAAGATGTGGAATGGAGATGGCGATATTCTTTGGTCTACTCAATGCGAAGACCGAATCGAAGAAATATTACGAATCGATGAAATTGTAGTAGTGACTTCTGGTTTACATATCACCTGTGTGAAAGAAGGGGAAATTCTTTGGAGCAATCCATTGGAAGGATCGGCAGATTTGTTAGCATATCATGATGGTAATATCGTTGCCACCTCAAGTGTTTATGATATCGAGCATGGAGATTTTATGGAAAGCGCAATATGGCGTTTTTCGCTTGATGGAGAGTTAATCGAAGTGACTCGCATGGATGAAAGGCCATGGTTTTTGCATTCTGGTCAAGATTTGATACTTGCACTTGGTCGGCCTAAATGCGGGCTATTGGTTAACGGCGAGCATAGAGATTTACCCAGTATGTCGCCAGTAATGTGTGGTTTGTCTGGGCGAAAAAACATCTTGTTAGGCCATGCTGATGGGACAGTATCGTCTTCCAAAGGAGAAGAGATTAGTAAAGAACCATTCTCTATCGAATCTCTTACTTGTGTAGAGAAAGGATTCGTTGCAGCTTTAGAAAACGGCCAATTAGTCGCTAGAACTCCAGAATCGGTAGAGATGTGGACTGCCAGTGGGCCACAAATCACAACACAAATAGCAGGATTTGACGATTTACACTGGTGCGGAAGATGGAATTCCATGCGTGGACAGATTGAGGTTAGGGACGAGATTGGAACTCTAGTGGTTTCAGCAGAAACTTCTAGGCCCAGGGTATCAGATTCCTCTGAGAATCGAATTGGGTTCGGTTTCGAAGATGGCCAGATTTTGATTTGGGAAAGAGAATTATTTCAGCGTCGTTCCAAGCAAGAAAACGTAGAAGAAAATAGTAGGAATTCAGCACTTGCAGCCAAACTCAGATCATTGCGAAAATAATGTTATTTATTGCCAAAACCTTCCAGTGGAAGCAGTGGAAACCTTGCTCGCAAGCCCCCATTTCCGCTGGAAAAGGGGCAAAAAAAGCGTAAAGTTTATTTGCCTCCTCGCCACAAGGGAAAATTGCCGCTCCACAAGGAGTGGTGGAGGACTTCCTCGGAAGGCCTCCGGGACCCTTGCCAACCGGCCTGCTCAAACCGAGCAAAGTGTTGGTCACGAACCTTGGAGACAAGGCAAGTGAGGCGTCAGGGAAGATACGAGATTTTCGGAGATCGTAAGTTCCCCCGCCCACAGGATGACTCAGAGCTTCGGCAAAGAGTCAGCCACACAACCTTCGGGAAGTGTGGAACAGGGAGGGCTGCGACCTAGTCGCAGAAGTACCAATGACTGTGCATCGCCGGTAGGAGTGACAGTAACAGTTCTTCGGGACAACCTCTGTCACAAATAACGGCACGGCGAAACCGCGCCAGGAAAGAGACCTTCGGGAAACAGAACTGGAAACGGACGCCACGGACGGTAACCGCGCCATCCGCCTCTTCGGAGGCGGATGGAAACGGACCTCCACGCCGGGACCGCGTCTGAGGCTTGCTTCAGAAAACGGACGGCACTGCTGGAACAAATAGGACCACTTCGGTGGAAATACGAGAACCAGCAACCGGTAGAGAGGAACGCATCTTTCGGGATGCAGGAATCGAAACCACCCTGGGAGCTAACCACTTCGGTGGAAGGCGAACAGAAACCCGGCCGCTGGGAAGAAGGCGTCTTGGCAACAAGACGTCAACGATCTGGAAGATGCTCTTCGGAGTAAACGAAGGTGACGACGACCCGGCAGCCACCAGCGGAGGCTGGCAAGGGGGCGGATATCCCACCCGGATGAAACCCCCTTGCCAGTTCTCCCATCCTGCTCTCACAGGTAATCGGGTGCCAGTGCATTCCGCTTATGACTGTTAAGGGTCATTTCCTATCTTACAACCACTTTTACAGAGTGGTTATTTTGAGCCGGTCATTTCTTCTGGCCGGACCCATTGATCAAATTCTTCATTGGTCAAATAATCAAGTTCTAGAGCTGCTTCCCTCAACGTAGTACCTTCTTCATGGGCCTTTTTCGCAATCTTTGCAGCCTTATCATAACCAATATGATTATTCAAAGCTGTAACCAACATTAATGAATTTTCAAGGTGATTTTTGATCACTTCTTCATTCGGCTCAATGCCTTCAATGCATTTCGTCCTGAAAGCGCGCATAGAATCCGAAAGGATTCTAACACTGTGTAAAAGATTGTGAATCATCATTGGTTTGAATACGTTCAATTCAAAATTCCCTTGGCTGCCGCCTACAGTGATTGCGGTATGGTTCCCCATAACTTGACAGCAAACCATCGTCATAGCTTCAGATTGAGTCGGGTTTACCTTGCCCGGCATAATCGAAGAACCAGGTTCGTTTGCAGGCAGAGATAGTTCCTGTAATCCACATCTTGGTCCAGATCCCAACCACCTGACATCGTTTGCAATTTTCATCAAACTTACTGCTAAAGTGTTCAATGCGCCACTAGCAGCAACAATTGCATCATGCGCAGCCAATTGTGAAAATTTGTTGGGCGCAGTTGTGAAAGGAAGATTCGTCTTCAGTGCTATTGCAGAAGCTACACGCTTAGCGAATTCCGGATGAGTATTCAAGCCGGTACCTACAGCTGTACCGCCCAATGCCAATTCATGCAAATCCTCCAATGCAAACTCTACTCTCCTTAGGTCTGCATCAAGTTGGGCAACCCATCCACTCGCTTCTTGCCCTAGAGTAAGTGGCACCGCATCCATAAGATGAGTTCTACCTATTTTGACAATATCCGACCACTGTTCGGATTTTTGTGAAAGCGCATCTCTAAGCAAAGTTAGGTTAGGAATCAGGTCATGAGTTATCGCTTCAGCACTTGCGATGTGCATAGCAGTAGGGAAGGTATCATTGGATGACTGAGCACGATTCACGTGGTCGTTTGGATGAACTGGAGATTTTGAACCAAGAACTCCGCCAGCCATTTCAATCGCTCTATTGGCGATTACTTCATTGGCATTCATATTGGATTGAGTACCGGAACCAGTTTGCCAAACCCTTAGAGGAAAATGGTCATCCAACTCACCATTGATTACTTCCTCAGCGGCCGAAATAATGAGTTTAGCAATATCGAAATCTAGTTGTCCTAAATCAGAATTTACCTTAGCAGCAGCCTGTTTAAGAATACCGAATGCGCGTACAACTCCTCTTGGCATTTTATCATCACCAATATCGAAATTGATTAGCGACCTAGCGGTTTGACAACCATAGTATCTGTCTGCAGGGACTTCTAGTTCACCCATGGTGTCAGCTTCAATTCGCACCTCTCCCATATACTTCCGGCATAGCCGACCGTCCATGTCCCTTTCCCTCTAGTAAGCGTCAAAGGGGTGAATCTCGAGCAGAGAATAATGGCCGCCTACAGACTCGTATGGTTCCAGCACTTGCATAAGGCCGCTGGCACATATGTGATTAGAAGAGCAATGGCCAACGGAGAGTCATTTTGGCCCGAGCATGAAAATGGAAACCCGGTCAAAAATGGTGAAGTAATCCCATTGTGGGATTTGGATTCAAACGAGTTGACTTCTTTTATCGATGAATGCGAACAAAAAGGAGTCACATTCGTTGCATGCGAGTGGGGCGGACCCGATTTCAAAACGCTCGCACAGGATGAGAGAGTGACCCTCTTAACTTGCCTAAGACACCCAATTAAGAGATTGGTTTCAAATTACAATTATGATCACTACTGGATGTGGACTAAAGCCTCTTCATACCAAGAATATCTAGCAGAAGGGCACCTCCATTCCTCTTCAGAATACTACAGCAAAATTTTCGCGCGTGGAGAAATAGATATTGAAAAAGCACAGGCAAATCTTGGATTGTTTGACCACATTATAATCGCAGAAGATGGCATGCAAGCATTAGATGAACTCGGCTGGTCTAAAGAAAGCGATACTACACACCCAACCTTTGGAGATAAGAAAAGAGCAATGATTCTATTTGCAAAACTTAGATGGTTTAGATTATTCAATTATCTGAAGAAGAAAAAGTTCCAACCTCCAAGTGAACTAAGAATAGAAGATGCAAACAAAAACGACCTGGAAATATACAACTCATTGAGAAGTTAAATCAGGACCGATTCCAGTCATAATTTCCCCATCTTTCCAAAACCCTCGATACATCAACATCGTTTGGAAAGGAATTTCGATATTTCCGTCGCAATCAATGGCGATAACACCGCCACGCCCGCCTAGAGGCGCAACCATGTCCAACATATTTTCACACGCCTCAGTTAGCGATTCACCCAACCTCAGTCTACTGGCAACTTCGTGAGCAGCGCATGTTCTGATGAACGCTTCACCAACCCCTGTGCAAGAGACGGCCACTCTGTTATCAGCCCATGTTCCAGCACCAATTATTGGAGTATCTCCAATCCTACCATTCGGTTTTCCAGTCATCCCTCCTGTGCTGGTGGCAGCAGCCAATACGCCTTTCGAATCTATCGCGACTGCACCGACGGTTCCCATACCTTCGTTATCGTGATCAAGCATTGCTTCATCATCTTCGTCAGTCGACCCCGGTCTTGATTTTGCAGCCTTCCATTTCTTCCATTGTGCTTGACGCAAATCTGTAATCAACCATTCTTGGGATACTTGTTCAACCCCATTTCTAATTGCAAAATCATCTGCCCCTTGCCCATTTAACATAACAGGCCAATTATTGTCTAGAACCAATTTTGCAGCCCTAATCGGATGTCGGATTTTCTTAACATTGACTACCGAACCGGCAGCAGCATCAGAGCCTCGCATGATACTGGCATCCATTGTCACGCTTCCATCTGCAGCGATAACCGAACCTATTCCAGCGTTGAATAGTGGTTCATTCTCCATCATTTCAACTGCAATTGTAACCGCTTCAAGGGCATCAATTCCATCTTCTAACATCGAGCCGACTGTAGCAAGCACGTTGTGCATACAGGCAATTCGTTGAGGATCTAAATCAGTTGGGCCTTTCCAAGGACCATCTCCGCCAGCTCCACCGTGAATGGCGAGGCCAACCATCAACTCACCTTATGCTCTAGAAACTGAGATCATTTGTTGTGGCTCTGCAGGTCTGTCACCAGGTAGTTTTCTGCACCCTTCGATAGCCTTGACTACATCCATGCCCTCAACAACTTCTCCGAATACAGCGTGGTTCCCATTCAACCAAGGAGTCGAAACAGTTGTGAGGAAGAATTGCGAACCGCCAGTATCTCTTCCTGCATTTGCCATGGATAGAATTCCAGGACGGTCGTGAGCCATGTTTAGAGCGCTTGATTCACAAGGAATCTTCCAGCCAGGGCCACCGGTTCCTGCCATTCTGCTCATAGGGTCTTTGGAATGTGGGCACCCACCTTGAATCATAAATTGCTCAATGACTCTGTGGAAGTGCAGTCCGTTGTAGTATCCATCGTCAACTAGTCGAAGGAAGTTAGCGGTTGTATCTGGGGCTTCATCGGTAAATAATCGGATTCGAATATTACCGGCACTTGTTTGCATCATGACGTCTGTCATGGTAGGGTCTGGGCGAAGCCCGTTGATGACACTTACTATGTACTAATCACTGGTTTAGCCAAGGGCGGAAGTGCTGGTCAGCGTATGCTCTTGCTTGTTCTGCAGTGTAGCCGTGAGCCAGAAGTTGCTGTTCATATTGCAATTGTTCCGGAGTAATACTCGGGTCAGCAGCAGCCATTCCAGCCATCGGCTGATTGAATGCAGCATTTGCAAATGCATCTTCTGCGAGGTCATTGTTTCCACGACCCTTACGGATAATCAAGAATGTAAGCAGTATGATAACTACTACTCCGAAACCGATTCCTCCGATCATTACAGCATCAGTTCCACCTTCTGCTGAATCATCAGTGCTTTCTCCATCGTCTGCAGAGTTGCCATTGTTATCGGATCCGCCATCTCCTGTTCCGCCACCATTGTCGCCGCTTCCGCCGCCATTGTTATCGGTGACTTCACAGCCCATCGAGTCCACAGTCACGCCAACTCCAGTTGCAGGACAATCGTCCATAGAATCTACAACGCCGTCACCGTCAGTATCGACTTCACAGCCATTTTCATCAACGGTTGCTCCTGCAGGAGTTGCATCACAATCATCATCGGAATTCTGCACTCCATCTTCATCAGAATCTACGAATGGTGGAGGACATCCATCTCCGCCTTCTCCGTTTTCAACACCGTATACGCCAGGACATTGGTCGCCTAGGTATCCAGTGCTGTTGTCTCCAAATCCATCTTCATCTTCGTCAACCCATTGGCTTTCATCCAATGGCGAGAAGTCATTCAAGTTAGACCATCCATCTCCATCAAGGTCAGCGCATCCATAGCGGTCGCCCCAACTTTCACCATACTTGTCTGGACAATCGTCAACAATCCCATCGCCAGTATCAGTGGTGTTGTAACCGTCTCTATCAGCATCGTTAGCCCACAATTCTTCTTCGTTCTGAATTGTGAAGTTTTCACCCATCAACTCATTGTTGATGATTTCCATTTCATCGACAGCGCGGTCCATGTTAATCATGACATGGCATGAATAAGTACCCGATGCAGTAGTTGCATCAATGAAGGTAGAAGAAGCTCTTTCAAGAACTAATTGACCATATGTTGAGTATGTACTCGTTGCTGAGGAATCAATCTCTTCTACGATTACACCATTTTCATCAGTTAGATGGATACTCCAATTGAAGTCACCAACTGCTGGGCCACGTAGATTGTGAATTTCGAATGAATAGAATAATTCGTCATTGCTAACCATTTCTCCACCACAGGATAAGTTGCTAACTGCAAGGTCTGCTGGAGCAGGTGGCATTGAATTGATTGAAAGATTGTAGTAACCTTCTCCTCCTGCGGAGTCGATGACTAAGATAAACATCCCATTCTGTCCTTCGTATTCAGAATCGCCCATAGACATCCACTCGGTGCCATTCCAACCCGCAACCATGTTGCTTTCTTCATCATACAGGCTCGCAGTGAAAGGTGAGCCTGTGTCAGGTGAGAACATCACGTTGATGTTGTTGTAATCTTCTAGATCGAATTGGTAAGCATCAGAAGTATCTTGGCCATCAAGGCAACCTTGTCCCATTAAAGCAGGATTTGTTCCTAATACGATAGCATTAGACATATCAGTTCCAGCATCTGTACCTGTTCCGGCATCAGAGTAGCCAGAACATGTGAATGGCGCAACATATCCAGCAGGGCTGCCAATAAGCAACCTGTAGGTTCCTGCGCCACCGGATTCAAGCCATGATGTGGAGCGGTTTATCATTAGAGTATAAGTTCCTGCCAGCCCTTCACTAGAAGTGCCGAAAGTCGAAACTTCGGCATCGGAGAACCAACTAGAATCGGAATCAACTACGTTACCACTAGAATCCACCATTACTAGGTTTACAGCACCCGCTGGAGGGTCGACTAGAGTGACATTCAGGTTTTGTCCTGCGCTTAGTGTGATTGTGTAGTGGTCGCTAGTGTCGCCTGAATCAATACACCCACGGTATTCAGCATCTGCGTAATTTCCTAAGTCGTATGCACCAGCTGTATTGTTGGCAGCATCGCCACCCATTCCAGCATCATTTTGTGTTACACAGGAAGTCTCAGCATTACCAATTGAGAATTGGCCAGTTCGGGAACCTTGGTTGTTTGTTTCATCTCTCTCCAAGATTAATTCATCTTGGTCAACAACAACATAGAGGTAATAATCTCCTTCAACTATATCTGCTGGAATAGTAGAACTGATCGTTACGCTTGTGTTGGTATCGATTGGGATTCCACTGGTAGTTATTGAACCGATCTCGTGGTCATACCATTCAACACCAGTATTTACCGAAAGAATGGCTACCAATTCCACACTCGATACACCATCAACAGTACCTTGGTTTTCTAGAACTGCAGTTACATCAAACATATCTCCTGGTTGTCCACTGCCAGCACTGGTAACAGAATCAATGACGTAATCAGGCGCAGGAATACTTTGGTTAGTCCAAACATCCAATGTGTAATTTGAAACTCCAGAATAGTGGGTGACATTGACGTAGTATGTTCCGCCAACACCTTCGTAATCAGTTAGTTTCGCAGTAGCGGTTTCGGGGTATGAAGAGGTATATCCTCTATCAACTTCTGAACCATTTGAATAATGGATGAAAATATCTAGATCTGAAGTCTGGTCTTCAGCATCTAATTCAATTTCTAGGAAATACCCTGCTGGAACATCAAAGGCGAAAATATCGTCGCCATCAACCCCATCCATACATCCAGTGTAAGTTGCAGTGATGTTGCTGCCCATGTTAGTGGCATTTGCAGTATCACCAGCAGCATCTGCACCCAGCCCACCGTCATTTTGAGTCCCACCCATTAGGTCAGCACAATCATTTCCAACAATAGTTATCCCAGTGGACCACATGTTGTTGTTTGAAGAATCACTTTCAGTAATATTCCCATAGCCATCTGCCCATACCAACCAGTAGTAGGAATCGTTTGTCAAATTAGCAGGAAGTGTAACACTCATAGTAGTATTTCGCGATGCACCAGCACCTAAGTCTGCTTCTTTGGATACATCGTCAAGTAACTCGTCTGCGGCATCATAGGTCGTATCGGTTGATAAGATAAAGAAGACATCAAACGCTCCAGTGGTTGCACTAGAGTTGTTTGCAAGGTTTTCTACAGTGTAATTTACTGAAACAGTATCTCCGGCTTGCGCCTTTACAGGGACATCTACCATAGTGATGGTTATGTCAGGCTTAGGAACGCTGTTGTTTGTCCAAACACGTAGAGTATAGGTTCCATCTCCACTGTATGCGTTAACCCATACATAGAACGTCGTGGCATTTCCTTCCAATGCTGTGCCGCCAGTAGTTACTTGTTCTAGTGGGTCGTTATACTCTGAATAATCGTAGAATGTCGACTTAGTTGCATCTACTAAGTATAGGTCGAAATCTGCATTTGCAGGGACTACGAGTTCTACATCGACTTCTTTTCCGGAAGTAGTTGTGATGCTGTACATATCTTCAGGATCGTTTGCATCTACACAACCAGTCACTCCGCTTGGACCATTTGTTGGGTCTGTACCAAGGCTCTTGGCAGTTGCACTAGTGTTTCCAGCATCACCTGCAGAACCAGCATCTGTCTGTACGGCACTACATGGAGCGCGACCAGAAGCACCGGTGTCAATTCTTGGTCCAAACGCGTCTATCGTTTTGGCCGGGAGGTCGAAAACCGAAGAGTCCTCATACTCTTTTCCTTGTTCAATTCCTTTGTCATAATCCGCTGAAACTAGCGGAGTCATAGACATCATAATCATCAGGCTGGCAAGAAGGATAGTACGTGTACGCATGGCCCTCAACAAAGACTCCTACCATTGGTTCGCTATCAAACTACGGATTCGCCGTATTATCCATAATCGCGCAAAAAACGCTCAAACAACGTTTGGTGCTGCGGCATTTACTTCGTCGGAAACGCCAGCGGAGTATCTCTCAAAGTTCTCGTTGAACATAGCAGCTAACTTGTCTGCTGTAGCATCGTAAGCAACACCGTCTACCCATGTTTGTCTTGGCACTAACACCTCAGAAGGAACTCCTGGGCATGATTTAGGAATTTCAAATCCAAATCGTTCATCTGTGGTGTATTCAACATCGTCGAGCGCACCATCTAATGCAGCATTCAACATTGCACGAGTGTATTTGATCTTCATGCGACTTCCAACACCGTAAGACCCTCCGGACCACCCCGTATTGATTAGCCAAGCAGTAGACCCATGTTCAGCCATTTTACTGGACAACAAATCTGCATAAACGCCGGGATGCATTGGCATGAAAGGTTCACCAAAGCATGCTGAGAAAGTTGCTTGTGGCTCGGTGACTCCGATTTCAGTTCCTGCTACTTTAGCAGTGTAGCCTGAGATAAAGTGGTAAGCGGCCTGCGAAGGCGTCAGTCTGCTAATCGGCGGAAGAACACCAAATGCATCACATGTGAGGAAAATCACGTTTTGAGGATGGCCTCCTTTGCTGTCCAATGTTCTATTTTCTATTGCTTCAATCGGATACGATCCTCGAGTATTCTGCGTTTTGCTGGTATCAAAGAAATCAGGAATACCGCCAGAGTCAACGACGATATTTTCCAAGACAGTTCCTTTCTGTCTTGTAGTTCCAAAAATTTCTGGTTCATCCTCTTCAGAGAGGTTGATTAGTTTAGCATAGCATCCACCTTCGAAATTGAATACTCCATTGGAACCCCATCCATGTTCGTCGTCACCGATTAGAGCGCGCTTAGGGTCAGCGGACAAAGTGGTCTTTCCAGTGCCGGACAATCCGAAGAAAATCGCCGTATTTTCGCCATTGGTATTGGCAGAGCAGTGCATAGGGAGAATCCCCTTCTTTGGAAGAATCAGATTCATTACACTGAAAATTGATTTCTTTATCTCACCAGCATATCTGGTTCCACCGATGATTACTTCTCCGAGTTGATAATTTACAATTACAAAGCACTGGGAATTCAAATCTTCATCATTTGCTTCAAAGTGCGGCGCATGGTACACAGTAAATTGAGGCTTATGGGATTCAAGTTGTTCACTGGTTGGTCGCACAAACATGTTCCGAGCAAACGCATTATGCCAAGCATTTTGATTAATGACTCTAATCGGTAGAGCTTCACTTTCTTCAGAACCACAAAACAAATCTTGTACAAACAAAGAATCCCTTTGTGACAAATAATCGATAACTTGTCCTTTCAACCTATTGAACACCGCTTCATCAGTAGAGATGTTCACATCTCCCCAATTTACATCTTGATTTGTGGTAGGTTCATCGACGATAAACTTGTCATTAGGAGAACGACCCGTTCTTTCCCCGGTTTCCGTAACTAAAGCTCCATCTGAGGTCAAGAAACCTTCACTTCTCTCGACAGCAAGGTCGATTAGAGTAATATTGTCCAAGTTCCAATAAACCACGGCATCGGTTTCGATGCCACTTTGTGATAGGTCGCCTGAAGGGACGCCCACTATCTCGGCCATAGTTCCTCGACCCGCACTCGCTCTTTGTCCCTTGCGGTTCGCCGATGAAAAAAAACACGCGAATACTTCCTATAATCAATCCTCGAAGGGAGATATTGAAAGCCAATTCAGTTGGTGCCCCACCAATGGAGAAGGAAACCGAAGATGAAATCCTCTCCAAAAGAAATTTTGAGAAAGATTCCGGGGTCAATATTGACAAATTTTTGATTAAAGATGCAATCGAAGCAGAACCAGAAAAAGAATCTTCAGAACCAGACTCCAAAGAAGTAGATATTGCGGTTGGGGAAGTTGCAGAGATATTTTCCCGGGGCGATATACCTAGCCGAATTAAACGAGATGGAACTGTAGAAGCAGCTCCTGAAGTCGACAGCGTAACCGAGTATGCGATGGAAGGAGAGAAAAGGCTGCATTATGGTCTAATGATTTCGATGATTGTAGTCTGGTCCGCTATAGGTACGATTGTAGGAACTTCACCAATCTTTAGTCATACAATTTCAGCGATTGGATTGTTACTCATGGCTGGCTTTGGAATGTGGCTGGGCCAAATATGGATTCCGCGAGAAAGAATGCATCTACTCGGAATAACTTGGGTTATCATTTCGATGAAAATTCTGTACGGTTTGGCAATTTCGATGTATGCATGGGATTGGATTGGAGAATCGGAATTAGGGGCATCATTGCTGGGTCTAGTGGCGCTTAATATTGCGGTTGCACAGTACCATAATGAAGATGCAATCGCTACACAAGCTACACTCGTTTTACTTGCAATAGGCTCCGCTGCAGGCGGACCGTACGGAGAAGAGGGCGTAGCAATAATGATTGGAATTGGAACTTTACTTTTCCACGGCCTTGCTTACCTTAGGAGTTCAGGAAATCTTGCTTCATTGGGGATTGCGGTCTCATATCTATGGATCGGGCTGCATGCAATCAGCAATGATTGGACACTCTTTGGAATTGAGATAAAACCGTTCGACGATGAGTTACTTCTATTCTTGCTGATGTTTGCTGTTACTGGGATAAATGCCGTAACAGCTACTAGGTTTGCAAAGGCAGAGAATTGGTTTTCATCAGCTTTCAAAGCGATGGGGCTTGGAAAGCCAGGTCTCTGGTCAGTATCAGTAGGATTGGGCATGATAGGAGCACTACTTGCAATCGCTTCTAACCGTCTTGAAACGGGGTACGCTCTTGCTCAATTGATACTACTATTGTCAGCATTTACACCATCATATCTTGTAGTCCGAGGGGAAGATTGGCAAAGGTTGCAACGCTATGCTTTGTGGCCTGCACCTGTATTACTGGGAGTCCTAATCTTGATGGTAAGAGGAATAATCGATACTCCGTTTTCTGAACCATGGTCGATATACGCTGTATTCAGTGCTGGAATTACTACCTTCGCAATATTGAACCATCAGCACGCGGTATCAGACCATGTATTGTGGATTGGGTCAATAGTGATTGCAATTTTACTGACCCTGTTGATTCCTGCAGAAGAAACGAGTATGGCCAGGGTTCTATTGGCGTGCCAAGCAATAGTTTGGATAGGACTAGCATTCTTAGCTATACAAAGAGACTCACCTTCTTTAGCAGGAACTGCGACTTTAGTTCCTTGGATTTGGCTGATTCTCTTTGCAAGTAATTTGGAAGGAAGGTTAGTTTCGGTAGACATTCTTCCAATGAATTTCTCCGAATTAGATGTTTCACTTTACTTAATCACATTATTATTGATTCAAGTGCCATTGAATTTCAAACTTGGAGAGAGTGGAGTTAATCTTGCAGGCCGATTAGTGGGAATGTCTGAATTAAGTGCAAGAATGAGAGATAGTGGAATGATGCGATTATGGAACATTAGTTTCATCACAATCATTTGTTCAATGTTATTCATCACTAATCCAGGGGTTGTTCCAGCATATGGAATGATTTCAGTAATGGGATTATTGTTAATTTATCACTCAATTGCTATGAGAATGGATAGACATCAAGGCACTCCAAGAACAATTCTTGTATCCTGGGCAATAGCAGCTTTAGTGCTCCAATGGAGATATGGCTTCGGAGCGATATGGATCGCATTATTCGGAATTTCATCGGTTCTGATAATCAATTGGTCAGAAATGAACGCCAAGCGTTTAATGGAAGGCGAGAAACTCTCAAATCAGGCATTGATGCCTGGAAATTTAATTTCGATTGTTTTAGGCTTCATAGCAATTATGCTGATGATTATTGGATTGAACGAACCATTGACATCCACATTATCCCATAGCGACATTTTACCTAATGATATTACCAATCTGCGTCTATCTGGTCTAGCAGCAATTTGCACTGTATTCGGACTATATCTGCCTCGAGCATCTACCTTGGAGAGATTACTTCCTTCTGCAGTTGCAAGTATAGCGGTATTAGTTACTGTAGGCTTAGCAGCAGTCAGTTTTGAGGATGAGATGACTCTTTACCTTACAGGAATTAGTTTCGTAATTACCGGGGCATGGCTCGCTGCACAAGGCGAAATCAGGTCACGATTGCGCCAAGTTTCTCAGCGAGAAGAGAGGTTGGAGAAATATCTTGAACGCCAAGAATTGAAATCTCAAATTGAAGAAGAGAGCGAAGGTTCACAGATAAAAATGATCGATGCAGAATTACTTCAGTTATCTGAGATGCAGAAAAAGCGTTCACGTCGTCGCTCATCATCTGGAGATTATGATTTGGTTGTGGGTGATATTCATCACAAACCTACTATTGTAATTTCATTCATCATTGTAACAATCCTTGTCGGAGTATTCTTTGCTTGGACCAGCGGTGAATCGCTATCTGCAATTGCGATAGCCTCTTTCATCTCGGTACTGTTCATCGGAATCGCTCGTTGGAGGGCAGACCAAGTCAATTTACAACTTCCAGACATAATGGGAATCGAGTCACCCGTTGCAATAACGATGGGCGGTCTAACACTGATCCAAATTGCAGGACGATTAGGGGATGCCAATGTATCTGCAGAATATCAGTGGGAAGTACTTGTTCTACTTGGAGCATTAATCCTCTTAGCTGGAATCTCACTACTAGGTAGAAAGGATCTCGGGTTGAGGATTCCATCTGTTTTGGAGGGGATTGTCCTTCTATTGCTGAGTTCTAGAGTTCTTACTTCGCTAATGGGTGTTGACACGATTCAACTTGTTCCAACATTTAGCGATGAATTATCGTGGCTTGTTCCAGTGATTTCTTTGGAAGTATTCTTAGTCATAGCAGTATTACTGTTTGAATGGGTTGAATCCGAGAGGATAAAGCGCGGTTTGGGCGACCACAGAGGGGCGGTGGGGAGAATATCTTGGGCAGTTATGGCGATTGCAATCTCATTTGGAATAGCCGGTATTTTAGCAAGCATATTTGCTCTTAAGAATGCAATAAAATGGATTCAGCCTGCAGTATTAGTCGGTGTCACATTGTTCTTACCAATCAGTTGGAATGCATTAGGAGAATGGATTTCTATTCTTGATGGAACCACTGCAATATTCATGATTGCATCCGGTTCTATCGGTTTACTATATTCGGTTTATTGTGTTGTAAGCGACAACCAGGTTTGGATATCATCTGGCCTATGGATAGGCCATCTTTTGATACCCTCTGGAGCATTTGGACACTATGAGCACACCACTGTTTTGATGATGACTCTGATGATAGTGGTTTCAACAACATCTTGGTTGATTGGAGTTGTAACTTTGCGCCGTGGCTGGAGAGTATTTGGAGCACTTGATCTAATTTTAGCGTGGATAATTGCTGGTGTGTTAATGCTTTCAGGAGCAACATCATTGATGCTTCTGATAATGCTGATGGCAACGGCTGTGTTACTCGGATTAGTCACTTGGTTAGGTCAAAAGTTTGAGGCAGAATTGGCTAACACCTAGTTAGATAATTCTTCTCGTAATGTCGCAAGAATTTGCTCCATCGCCTCTAATGATTGGAAATAATCCTTGCCCGATGCAACGCGTAGTGAAACATTCGTTTTCGCCTGAGTACCTGAATTTCGAATTCCTAATGATATGCCATCTTTTTCTAGTAACATCAGATTAGATTCGCCAACCAATCCGCTACGTTTCATTTCACCTAGATTTTTGGTTGCGATGTGCTCGACAGTATTTGCTAAATCATTATCCCCTGTCCATTTAGAACGATTAGATGGAGAAACTGAAATTCGTCGTTTGAATCCTTTTGTAAATGCAGGGCTCCTGTCTTCACACGACATAGCACAAAGTACGGCTAAAAGACTAGCTACGCCATCTCCGACGAGACACCTCCCTCCGTGAGGGCTTGGAGAAGACATCACCAAGTGCCCCGAATCTTCAACACCCAACACTCTAGATTCAGACACCCTTAATTCATGCGATAACCACCTATCACCAACCGCTGTTTGAGAGAATTCGACATCCGCATTTAATCGGTTGAGCGATGATGCTAGAGACAAGTCAGATTCAATACTTGCAGCTAAATGCCACTTGCCATTAGCGGAACGTAAAATATGGTCTGCCATTTCATCACCATCCACAATTCTACAGCCATCTTCTGTCGATTCGATAAGTAGGCACCTATCGCCATCTCCATCTAATGCAGCCGCAATAATCTGTCCTTTGTTTGTCTTTTGAAGTGAATTGATGAGAACATGCGAATCTTTTGCGGCTTCTTCCCAAGTCCAAGTGTCAGTGGGGCTAAACTCGCCAGCACCGCAGTTTTTGTTTAATGCACTTGCATTGACAGAAACCTCCTCTGCCTCAACACCTGCTTTACCAAGGAATTCAGACAACCATTCGCTTGCAGCACCTTTGGATGAATCGATCAAAATCTTGTCTATTGAAGGAGGAGAAAACATTCCTGCAAACTCGGCTAGTCTAACGATCAACAAATTTTGGTGCGCCAGGTCGGCCTCGAAAAACGAGTCAGGGCTTGCTAAACCTGCGACTTCACTTTCGTCAACCTCTCTTTCTTCAGCGGCCAATTGCACCACTAATTCTGAAATTTCTTTCTCTAATGACGGGCTGGTTTTGAATCCTGAAGAATCAAACACTTTGATTCCAGAATCAGAAACTGGATTATGGCTTGCGGTAATCATACAACCAAGTACGGATTCGGTTTCTAGTAGGGCATTATGTAGTCCCGGAGTAGCGCATATCCCGCCGTGAATTACGTTGCAGCCCCCCAAATGTAACCCCACAGTTAGCGACGCGACCAATTCTGCATTCTTAGGCCGGTCATCCCAGCCGATAATCACTTGAGATCCGACCGGTGCACTTCTAGAGAGTGCTTCACCAACCAATTTCATCAGTCTAGGAGTAATCTTACGTTCATCTACTAGGTATGAAATTGCATCCTCGTCATTGTTTGGAGAGTCCACAACTTCGCCACGGATTCCATCGGTGCCGAATAGCATTCTATCACCTTATTGTAGAATCTGAATCATGGATTCCCGTTATTGTGGAATTAGGCATAATCATACATCTTGGCCCTAATACCACTCCTGGATTAGTTACAGCATTACACCCTAGCTGCGACGACTCACCAATTATTGCGCCAAATTTCCTTAGCCCGGTAGCGATTCTTTCACCATTTAATCGAGTGTATACTTCACCACCATCGTTTCTTAGATTTGATAGTTTAACTCCCGCTCCAAGATTTACATTTGGTCCGAGTACGGAGTCTCCAACATAGTTGAAATGAGGTGCTTTTGCACCAGGAAGTAGAATACTATGTTTGGTTTCACTAGCATGCCCTACTAGCGAATTCGCACAAATCCATGAATATTCTCTGATATATGCTCCGTGTCGAATTGTTGCATTTGGTCCAATGTATGCTGGGCCAATTATGTGAATTCCCGGCTCAATAATTGCAGAATCATCGATGTGAACAATCCCCTTCGATGAATCAATGCTGACGCCTTCGCGATGATTCGGACCTATTTCTCCTAACATGTCCTCCATTTGCCCTTTCAAAGTAGGCAAAACCGCCCATGCAGGGCCTGAAGGAAAGCAAGGTTGACGCCCTATCGATTCATCGAGTGACGGCCAAAGGTCCTCTGCATTAGGGGCGCTCATCATAGCATCCCATTACACACAGCGATTTGACCTTTTCATGCGGTGCTGTATATTCTCTTACCAGTAGAACGGTCAAGTTTGAACAAGACAATATTCTTCAGGTATCTCGGAATAAAGAATCCAACCTTTCTTGATGTCAGTCCGTGATTACGCATACGTAGAGTGTTAGAGAGATGATCTACAATATCTGCAGCCGAGCAACCAGGGTTTCTAGTAACATACTCTGTAATTTCCATCTTCAAACGTTCTAGCCTAGCTGTTTTCTGAGAGCCCCTTCCATTCATGTAATGTAATACGGCATGAGAATATATTGACGTAATTTGGGTAATCCCCGGGGTCCCAAGACGATGCTGTAATTTATTTCAATGTGCACTCAGTGGTTTGAATTATTGAATGATAGGAAATTACATTTGGGTTAAATTATTAACATTTTACTAATTGGTATTAACATGGGCAAACCTATGATGCCGTTGATGGTGGTTTGTATCTTGTTGGCATTTCCTCTTGCAGGCTGCACAGAAGAAATAGTCGATGAGCCAAAAATAGATGCTGAAGAGTTAGTCCAAGTGGAAACGCCCTGTTCAGTTCCTTCTGAACCAATTAACCAATCAATGACTGTGGTTTTAGTTAATGGAGAAGAGAGATATTTCCGATTAACAGCTCCTAGTTCTGATGCCGGAACGAAATTACCGGTAATCTTAGCCTTCCACGGTGGTGGCGAAGCAGAAGAGGATTTCCCACAGCAGGAACAATTTGATGATTTAGCTGAGCAGGAGAAATTCATAATGGCTTATGTTATTGCAGAAGATGATAGAACCGCTTCAGAGGGCGAATGGTTCCTAAATAGCGCTGCAACCTCAAGGGACGACAATGATTTTGCAGAAATTATTGTCGATGAATTGTCAAAGGTGTATTGTGTAGACCAAGATAAGTTGTATGCAATTGGATATTCATTAGGTTCTATGTTCACTTACGAAGTTGCATGCCAATTGAATAGCAGATTTGCAGCGGTTGCATCATTTGCTGGAACTATGCCAGTAAGCCCTGCTACTTGTGACTTGTACGGAAGTATGGCGGTGATGCACATACATGGTAAATTGGATTTGATTATCGATTATGATGACGACTGGGATTGGAAAGATGGGGAGCATGAAGGCGTTGGAACCATGAGTAATATTCCCGGCATGATCAACTATTGGGCTGATAAATCAAATTGTCAGGATGAAAATTCACACTATCATTTAGACATTGAACACATTGTACATAGTGACTGTTCTAACGGCGTCCTTATCGAGCATTATGGATTAGAATTTGGCGGTCATACATGGCCAGAAGAGATATCTGGAACAGGAACTTATCAAGTTATGTGGCAGTTTTTAATCCAATTCTCAAATTGAAACATGTTGAATTTCACAAATAATTCAACATCCGGTCCCACTTGAATGAAGAACCTCTTCTGAACAGTGTTTCATGGAATTCTGTCTGTGGATAGTGCGCACAGCGAATCACCCTTCCACGACTATTGTAACACCCAGAGCGGGTATTAATTGGCACCATTATTGTCGACAAATCAAGAGCAGGCCCATTAGGTGCGGGAACATCGACTTCAACCCTTTCTTCAATCCCGTCCCAAGAAATTTCTTCAAATTTCGGGAACATTATATCCATGTCATTTTCTAGTCGAATAACTCCTTCAGCCAGTCTTTTTGGAGCCCACGTCATAGAGTTTGGACCATCTAGCCAAGAGACCAATTTTTTCATGTCAGGCAACTCAAGTAAAGTGATGAAAGAACGCTCCCACCAGCCAGGGGATCTTGCCAGAGTTACATGATGAATCCCCGGTTGAATATCTCTAGCATCTAGATTATCAGCCCAAGTTCTACAGATTCCTTCCAATCTTACAGGAATGATTGGCATGTCTGGAGCCATAAGATCACACAGACGATACGGATTTGCCAATTCTCCAACAATTAGTAATGGCCTTCGCTTATCCAAATCGATAATGTCCTTTACCATCTTTCCATTCTCAAGAGTGAATTTTCCAATATATTCTTTCAGGCCATTTAGATCGACGCTATCTCCGGCCGGCATATTAGGGAATGACATTTCACTCAACTGTGCCATGGAGAAAAACATCGGCTGCGAAGGCAATGGAAGTGGCGAATTCCCAGGAGGATTTGCCCACAAACGAGGAGAGTTCGCCATAATGCCCCTACCGGCGAGTTGTTGTTGAAATTTCCTCACAGAATGAATCTGTATTTTTGGACGCACCCAAAACGAACCTTCAATGGGAATGAGGGTGCCAGACCTTTCATGGCGCTTCCGCATGAAGTACTGGCACGACTTGCAAGTCTTACTGGCTATGACCAAATGCTAGAGATGGATACTGTAAGTAGAACCCACGGGGTTGGGTTGGCCGAAATAGAATCTCAACTCGTTGCTTTCAAAGCCGGTGCTACACAGCCCGAAGAAACTAATCAACCAGCAGACTTTTCGCCAGTTGCAAGTAAAGAATTAGTTGATTTGGAAACAGCTCAACCGGTGAATTCAGCACCAAATTTCATTGATAATCCAGACCAATACCGAATGAAATACGACCCCTCGGCTCAAGGCCAATCTAATCAATCAAGAGTTAATCAAGCGATAATCTGTCCAGAATGCTCCGCTCCGCTTGGGATACCTGACATCAGACCGATCAAAGTGACATGTCCACAGTGCATGCACGAAGCGGTATTCTATTCCTGATTAGATACCCCAGTATCTTTCAGATTGTGCTTGTCTTGCTTGTACAGCACGAACAATTGTGGTAGTAACCCACAGCACTGCAATCCACATCAGTGGTTCAAGCATATCGTTCCATATTTCTTGAACAGTGAACTCATAACCTGCTCCAGTCAAGACATCCATCGCAATAGTCAACCCTTGGTCCAAGAAGGAATAGACAACCATGCCGAATACTGCTAGAATAATCAATCTTCCAGAGAACGAACCCTTCTTCAAACGCAGCAACATGAATCCGGCAGTAGAGGTAAGGAATGCAATGACGATCCATGCCAGTGCAGATTGAACAACTCCAATCCATACTACGGACGTGTTCGTGGTTGCCTCCAATTCGATATATCTGTCATAGCCCATTGCTACTGCAAATATTGCGCTGAAAACCGTAGTAGTCCAAAGCAGTGAAGAGAACATAGCAGCATCTGCGTTTTCTCGCATTTCTTGAGCAATTCTTCCAACGGTCGCTTCTAGTCCAAGGCCCTTAGAAAGAATAAACAGGCCAAATACAAGAGGTAGCGAACCAATTACAATTCCACCTAAGGTGTCTGGAAGCATTACTCCGAGACCGAAGATTGCCATAATCGCACCCAGTGGGACTAGCATCTTCGCACGCCATTTTGGGTCTTCAAGGGCCTTGACGATGTAGTAGTATGTGCCTTCGATACCCTTGGATTGCTTCACAATAATTTTCTGCACATGGTCGATTCTGACCTGGCTCTGAATAATTGGTAACACCGATTCATCCTCTGCACCATCTGTGACTAATATCGCCTGGTCGGGTTGAAACTCAGTAACTACTTCTTCCAATTGTGCAGCAATGGCTCTATCGGAGCGAACTCCCACCTTTTCGTCACCGGTTAAAATTGCAATTTCAACCTCATCGCTTTCGGCATTGGTTTCGTCGATCTTGTCGTGCTGATGTAGGGCACCAAGAATCGCATTTGTATCGCTTTCTTCTGGGTCAGCAATACCTAACTTAAGAGCAGCAGTTAGAACCTGTTTTCGTCCAACGACAGGTCCACGGATTGCTGTTTTTTGACCAAGATCATTATCTCGGTCTACAGTTAACACTAGTGTCCTTGTCACAGAATCCAACCTCGGCTACGATTGCTCTGACGCGCTTCCTGTTCATCAACCATCGCCCGGTTTGGGTACCTCGGCATTAACTTCCAGACTGTCCTGGCGCTTTCGTCGTCTCTGTTTAGCGCGTATGTATTTTAGCGGATGGTCCATCCATGGTTGGTCACACAATTTGTCATCACCTGTTCGAACAGCGCAATTGTGGTTTACCTTCAGTTTTGAACATCCGGATGGCGTATATTCTCTTTCATAGAGATGGTTTACTTGGTAAGCAGTGGTGCTTTCACTAAAGTCAGGTGCTCCTCTGAAAAAATCGACAGTTGTTTCTTGAGGCAGACCAATACATCTAGACATTGAGCCGAGGAAAACTCTTCCGAAGTGATTCACATTCACTCCCTCTGAAAGTTCGCCCACAATCTTTCTCATACATGGCGGCCAATCTTCTTCACCAGCTCCAATCAATGCAATTGTTTCTGCTGTTTTCGACGCAACCAATCCTCGGATCATCCCAACAGGCTCAGAAAGCCTAATCAGCAGACTTTCATCCATCTTAACCATCTTATCAAGAGCATCAATCTTGATGTCTTCTTTCATTCTTTCACGTAGTAATCTAGCGACCTTGGCCCGAGAAGAATAACGGTCTCCTTCATCATGTAGTGTTACCCAACCGTCATTAATTTCACAATTAGGTAGCCTCCATCTAGAGCCGGTAATACCTGTACATAATTCAATGAAATCAGAAAGGCCGATTTTCCAAATACCCCTTTCATCACATGAGATTTCAGATAGGTAGGTGTTAGCAATTATTTCGATTGAATCATCTCTTTCAAGAATGCGTTGTGCCCGTTCTGCTTCTGCTTGTGCCCATCTGGAAATCAATCTCTCATCTTCACTTGCTCCAACAACTAGTCTCGCATAATAGAATGAGAAAGCTTCGAGCAATCGGCCTTCTTCAGTATGTATATCTCCTATCGAAGCAACCTCTACTCCATCTTTGCTATCAACCGAATCAACTAACCTCGACCTTGCTCTAATTCGAGATCTATCCATCATCCCCCCGTCTAGCAACTCGTCGATGTCGATTCCATGCTTAACAGCCATACTAGCAATCCAAGATTTCGCTTGTGGCAAGAAAGGATATCTTGCAAGCGTGACCTCGTCAGAGAGGTCTGGAATAGTAAGTGGCTTTGGCACGATTGAGAATTCTGAGAGGAGGCATTTGAACCCTCTCATTCATGTGGGGTATCGATGTGGGCAGAGTGATGAAGCCAGTGTCTGAAGATTTGATTCTCATTCAAGATGAGATTAGAGAATCTTTTGACTGGGACCTCAAATCAGATTATGAAAGTGCTAAATCATTAGTTCTGAAATGTAAAAATCCTACCTCCTCAATATGCTTTAATTCCAAAGTAACCGTAGTAGGCGCGGCAGCATCTCCAGGCATTGCCCCGTTGTATCCAGCAATAGTCGCCGATGGAGCTATAGGGGCCATTTCAGACCTTTCTAAAGTAGCGCTAATCGTTACTGATGGAGATGGCACGCCTCATTTAGAAAAGGCACTGAATAAAGGAATTCCAATCTGCTTGCACGCACATGGGGATAATCAGGAATCATGGGCCCGCATTCTCTCTCTGATTGATGAAAATCAAGAAGTCATCTTGACTCACCAAACTCCATATCGCATCGAAGGAATGCATAACCCCGGAGGATTTACCGATGGTGACCGCGCGGTATGTATTGCACTAGCATTGGGTGCAACCGATGTTGAATTAGTTGGATTTTCGGTTAATGATGTAGGGCAATGGTCTGGAGTTACAGATGAAAAACGAAAACTAATCAAGTTGGAGTGGATGAATAAAGTGTTGCAAATTCTTTCTTTGAGGGTTGATGATGAAGAATAGTTACTGGTTATGGATAATCGCATTGATTGTGGTAAACGCTGGCTGGTATGTGGTTAGTCAACAGGGCGCGACTCAAGAAATAAACAGACCAGGAGCCGACTTTTCAGATTCTCGTGATGCAGAACTTTCGAGCCTTGTCGGCTCTGAAGTTGAATATGAAATAGAACACTGCTTTGATTCAACCAATGGCGGAGTATACAACGCCAGTATTACTGTCAATCAGGGTTCAAAGACACTCTATTCATGGAATGGAACTACCGATGAAGGTTGCGTGACGTATTCCTCAACAGGTGAAGAAGGAGATATCGTGGTAATCACCTACATCGAAGAAGGCGTAGAAGCAACAACGACTTTGACAACCTGGCCACTGAAGAACGCCTTTACTATTGGATTGATTATATTCTCAATCGGTACTGTTGTTGTTGCTTTTGGTGAAACCTTTGTGCGTGCAATAATCAAGAAGAAAATCGACAAGGAGCCCTTAGAAACTACAGTTCAAACCTCATCTTTCACAGAGCCGGGTGGTATTTGGCAAGACCCACTAAGGCCGAATTAATCATAGGAAATCAGCCAAACTCAGTTGTTTGGCATTATCGTTATTGAATAGGCTTTCAACGCTTTCTGCTAGCCATTCAACATTCTGTCGAGTGTATTGATCTACACCATAAGTTTCCATAACGTGTTTTGTGACTTTGATATATTTTCTAACCGCACCTTCAGTAACAGTTAGTGCAAGGTTTCCGTTACACATTTCGCCTTCGGATTTACGCACACCGAAAGCGCTCATTCCTCTCCCAGTTTGTTTCGGAGGTTGAATGCACTTAGCAGCTAGAGGCATTCTACGATAGGAATGGCCACACTTCAAGCAACGAACTTTTTGTCTAGTGAATGCAACAAGATTTCCTCTCAAGTCTGGTAAGAAGTGTGAGCGGATTACACTTGATGCAACAGTGCGAACATTCACCCCTCGAAGCCGATGGCCTAGAGATAGTTGTCCATTCATTTTGTCAATCATAGTTTCTAGAGTCTTGTAAGCGGAAAGAGATGGACCTTCTGCCATACTCTTTGTTGAGTGAGTGAACCCTAGTCCACGCACAGCACCAATAGTGCCTAGTCTTCTTTCGATGAAATCCATTTTTTCGGCAAGAGCCTTAGGGTGAGGTTGGTCAAGAGTCGCTTCGTAAAACCATCTTTCATAGTGCCATGCAGAATCAACATTCAGTGCTTCTTTGTCTACTTCAGTGGGGTTCAACCTAGTAGTTAGTACCAGCGGGGCATCCATTTTCCCACCTCTATTAGATGGCAAAATTTCTCTACTGAAATTTAGTAATCCATCCATTAGTAACATGATTGCATCTTCATCACCGTCACAATTCCTTCTTTTTGCAGCATGGAATAATGGATGAGCATATCCTCCTGAACTATTCGAGAAACCAATCAACCTTGAAAGAACACCTCCGGAGGTGTGAGGTGCTAATGCACAGATCAAATGCCCTACCAAATCTTCAGGTTTGTCAACATGGTAGTAGGGTTCCATTCCATAAAATCGGACTAGCAATTCATCGATATACTGGGCAGCGCGGACGAAATAATCGGCGCCATTTTTTGCTAGGATGAAATCTTGAGGGAATAGTTCTAGCATCTGCGTGTCACTTTGTAATTCATTTCCGAAGCAATCATGCGTGTAACCAAGATGTTTCAATTGACTCCATCCAACTCCAATCTCTTCTGGTGTGAAGTGAGTCACCGGGACGTCACTCATATCGAATCTAATCGTTCCATCTCTGAATACTGGTAGCCCATGTCTTGCTCTGAGTATACCCTTCTCTACGGGCTCGGGAGTCTGATTTTTGCTCATCAATTTCTTTACTCCCTTCATTTTCTTAGGAACTCTATCTATTCCTAACGATATCCTTGCATCTTCGAGCAAGTTGTCTATTCGAATAGTTTGTAATTCGCCTCTTCGTCTTGCATTTTTCTTTTCTTTAGAAACTCTCAACTCGGTTCTTCCTCCACAAACTTCGCCAGGTTTCTCTTCCCCAAAATCATCTAATTTCCTATGGTGGCATGTTATCATTGGAGACTTTTTTCCGCAAACAGTACAGAATCTAGCACCCATCTCTACACGCAAATCCTGTTGTTCTGCAGAATTGGCAATTAGCCTTTGATTCCCTCCAGAAAGGGCAATAGGGAACAGTGAGTGAACAGTTGGCTTCTCCCTAGGAGCACTCTTTTCCGGCCTCCCCATTCTACAACCTACTCTTACAGGCGCCGAATGCTCCCAACGAAGGCGCGAGATTTGCCGGACTTGAGTAAGAACTCCGTCCACATCATGGTCGTCTTCTAAAATTTGAGCGCGTAAATACTCATCAGGGTTCTTCGGACCTGGGTCAGGCAATTTGCTCGCAGCATCTTTACCGATTTTATCGGTTTCAGCAATTCCTAAACCTCTCTGCCTAGCATCGGTTTCAGCAGCGATTTTTACTGATGATCGCTTCTGCTCTAGTTCACCTTTACGTGCCCGTTCTTTCGCAAGAATAACATCAGCATTTCGCAACTCTTCGATTCTATTTTTGAACACCTGCTCTGCATCTTCTATTCGCATTGGGGCCTTACCTTTAATCGCGAAGCCAAAACCATCCAACATTGCTTGCCAGCCACTTGTAATTACCAGGTCATCGCCGTCATGATGATGAGCCAACCCAAGCATTAGGGCACTGCCTTTGACCAGCCCATGAATTCTTAGGACCCAACTATGGGGCACAGAATTAGAAAAAATTCCGTTTTCAACAGGGATACTAGGGCCTGGTATTGAAGCATAATCCAAGGCGTTTTCTTTCTCTGGACGTAATACATCCATCTCATCGGCATTCCAACCCTTTACCCCGTCAATAAAGTGTAAATTTCCATCTCTAACAGTTGCAGATTCAATTGCTTGTAATAATGCAGGAACCCATTCAATCGGTAAGTCGAGCCACCAAGGATTGTGGGCTCCCACTAAAGATGTTGAAAATCTTACAGCGATTTCCTTAGCAGAGTCCCAGGAAGGATTTAGCGAGATGAGAGAATCTCTCCATTTTCTGCGTATGTGAAAACGTTCATCCAAATCTATCGATTGATTAATTGGCAATCCTGGAGTGCCTTCGGGCATGTCTTTACGCTCGGTTCCAATAATCCTACAGAACTCTTCTACAGCTTGGTCACTATCCAAAGCATCGATTAAATCTGCAGCCCACCAATCATGAGAATAGGCTGCTGGAACCAAATTTTTGTTATTCTCCATGAATTCTCCATATCCTAGGACCAACTCGCCATTATCCCAAATCGAGGAGATCATAGGCCTGTCTTTACGAAATGAATCGAGGTCATTGTATTGTTTGAAATCCCCATTTCTTAGAATTGCCCAAGGTCCTTCAGCAATGTCACAGGGGGTGATGGCGCAAGCCTTTCCCGGCCTTTCAATTTTCATTTGAGTGCCAACAGCAATGAAATCATCCATCGCTGCCATTGATGCTGCATTGCAAGATCCTGCTGCAAGGCCTGAAGGCCTAGCTCGTCCATATCTTAGACGGAAACCCCCGGGTTCTAGTGGGGCTCCAAAAACAGGCCGACCGGCAATGATGTCTTTCATGAATTTCGAAATTTCGGGAACTTTGCGAGAGACAAAACCAGTACCTTCGCCGGCTCTTTCTTCATCTTTGTTTTTATTCGCGAACGTAGAAATGAAATCCCACCCGGGTACATTTAATCGTTCAGTATGCCTCTGGATTTTCGGAGCCTTCAGGCACAAACCTTCTCCGATAACTAGCAAAACTCCACCTCGGATTCGCGCCTCGTCAATATTTCTAACGCGGCCATATCCTGCGCACTCAATGTCTTCAGTCGACTCGCCGTTAACCATTACCGGACAGGCCCTTACAATCGTATCAACTTCTTCTGGAGGAGGTCGATACTGCAAGTTTCCACGATACAATCCGAACTCTTCCTTTACCCTCTCGACTTCATCATCAGTTGGCTTGTATGCATCAACATTTAACTCTCTGCGAATCATATCCCCGATTAGGACTGCGAGGGCCTGTGCAGTACCTCCTGCAGCACGAATGGGCCCTGCAAAATGAATTGAAAGAAATTGACTACCATCAAGGTTGGGCAACAATCTAACTTCACTGATACCTTCAAGAGGAGCTACTAGTACTGCCTCGGTAAGAATCGCTAGACCTACTCTGAGGCCGACATCGATACTTTTTTGCAAATCATGACCATTGTCTCGAAACCTCTTTGCGACTAATGTAGCCATTTTGATCGATGTGGTTTCACGGTCGAATTCAATCAACAATTTCCTGATATCATCAGCAACTTCTGCACCTTCAAGATGTTCGACGAGTAGTTTTTCAGTACGACTAGCCAAATCAGAAGCTCGAGGAATTTCGACATCGAGAGAATGGTCTAAACCCTTCGCTCTAGCCTTTTCAGCGATTTTATACGCTTCATCAGTTCTTTCATCGAGCCACTCTTCGTATGATTTTATTTCTCTTTCCAGACGCTCGATATCAAGACCCAACAGGGGGTCGTGAACATCTCTTGCGCCCTGTTGACTCATGGCTATCCATTTGCGCTCCTTGTCGGTGGCTCATAAGGGCTACCACACAATGCAATATCTCCTAGGGAAGGTTCATCCCCCTCAAACTGATGGCCTAGCACATGTCGGTTCCTCAACAACTACGCGACGACCCTCGATGGACCCGCCTTGTAGATTTAGTTAGAGAACTAGCATTTCTTGACGGCGGCAGCGATGAAGCATTCACTCTAGCCAGCGGGAGAACTTCACGTTGGTTTTTTGATATGAAGCCAGTAATGATGCAACCTGAAGCAGGACGGCTTGTGGGGCAGTTAATGAACGCTAGATGTGATGAAATCGGAGCGGATTTTGTGGGAGGATTAGAACTTGGAGCAGTTCCTTTAGCTGCTCTGGTTGTGGCAACCGACTTCACTTCTGACAGGTTAGGATTCATGGTTCGAAAGGAAGCCAAAGGTAGAGGGGGAAGAAAAACAAACAATCCTCCTGGCATTGAAGGCGCATCCATCTCGAAAGGAGGTAGAGTGATCATTCTGGAGGATGTTACTACCACCGGAGGTTCTGCAATTCAAGCTGTAAAGAGGATTGAGGATGAGACTTCTTGTGAAGTAGTTGCAGTAATCAGTATTTTAGACAGACAGGAAGGCGGAAAAGAAGCGTTTGCAGAAGCAGGCATACAATTCGAAAGCCTATTGGTGCGTTCTGATATATCTGGGTGAATAAGTTGGATTTGAATCCTAATGAAGCGGACCTCAGTGGTTCGACAGTGGTAGATTCCACAGCACCCGAAGGTTTGCTCTTTCACTACGCAGATGAGGCTAAACCTTTGGCAACTCCTTGGCAAGTTGCAATCGAGAGAGCAAAATTGGTTCGAAAATGCAACTTGCCTCCCGGTATGATACTAGACCCGGCTTGTGGCAGTGGAATCCAACTAGCCGCATATTGCGCTATGCTAAGTCGTGAAGGACTTGGTATCGAGATGGATAAATCCACGGCAATAGCTGCAAATTCTAATCTCAAAAGGGTAGCAGAGCAGGGCTTTGGGCAATCGTTGCTAGATTCAACCATCAGAATTGGAGATGGAACAGTTGGCGATATACAGCAAAAATTTGCTATGCTTCATTTGGACCCAGCCAGGCCTAGAAATTCTCGAACGCACGGCTTAGATGAAATGGCACCTACATTGCCAGAAATTTTTGAAGCATGGAAAGACAAACTGAATCATGGTGAAAGAGGTCCAGCGATTTTGTTAGATTTATCGCCAAGATTGGACTCTAGCCAGCGCTCTGAAGTAGAAGAAATTGTTAATTCATTCTGGCCCAATATTGGGAAAACATGGGTCTGGACTAGTAGAGGTCGAGGAAGAGTTGATCGCCTGTCATTGTGGATTGGCCAGTTATCTAGCCCTGACGCCTCTCGTAGATTCATCCGCATTCCTCCCGACATCAAGGATAAGCCTCTAGTTATCGAAGGTGATTTCGAGGAGGCATCAGAGCATCGCAGACCTCCAAGAAAAGGAGAACATGTCAGCATTTTAGATGCCGCATTGATGGAATCAGGATTAGCCCCGCATTTTTTGCGGACAGTACTTCCCGACCAAGAGATTACTTGGAGTATTACTGAGGGGAGAAGGCCTCAAATTCACCACTCCGGGCCAGTTAATTTTGAGAATAAGCAACAACGAATGCTCGTACAGGCCACTGGGCGAATTGTAAAATTGGTTCATTCTAACTTGTCAATGGATACAGTTTCTCATATTGTTGAGGCCTCTAGAGAGTATGGATTTGGAAAATTGACCCTACGGGTCGCACTCGAACCGCAGCTTCAACCACGGCTTCAAGGAAGCCTAGATAGGCAACTTTCTTCGAAGGGGGGAGCGCACGCTGGATTTGTTGCAAAACAACCCCACGATTCGATGCTACTTTTGTGCCTTGAAACGCAATAGGCTTTTAGCACCACGAACAGAGGGTGAGAAAATAACGAATCTGTGGCGCAGTCTCGCGAATGATGAATCGCGGTCTTGATATAGGGGGGGTTTGTCGCAAAGTCGCTCGACATCATGTTGTACGCGTTAATCAGGTGAACTGTAATGGCTAATGAACAAGAATTGGGAGACGACTTCTCCTACATGCTTCGAATGGCAGATACCGATATTGACGGTCTTAAGCCACTGAGAACAGCCCTAACTGCTGTCCGCGGTGTAGGAGACCGCACTGCAGCAAATATCTGTAGAACAACAGGATTCGACCCAGGTATGAAGGCTGGACACCTTGATACCGCTCAGCAGGAGACCCTGCGTGAAGCTATTGAGAACTACGCTCAAAACGTCCCACTTTGGATGCTGAACCGTCAGCGTGACCTAGAATCTGGAGATGAACTACATCTTTCCGGACAAGATCTCAAACTCACCCACGAAGACGACATCTCTCGTCTTCGTTCAATCAAGTGCTACCGTGGAGTACGCCATGCTGGCGGACATAAGGTACGTGGACAGCGTGGACGCTCAAATGGCCGTTTCGGTCTAACTCTTGGAGTACAGCGCAAGAAGTGATAGGAGGAATTAGACATGGGACATCCAAAATTTGCTCGACCTAAGTACGACACTCCTCCTCATCCTTGGAAGGCTGACAGAATCGAAGAAGAACACGCAATCAAGGCAAATCACGGTCTAAAGAACATGACCGAGATTTGGAAATCAAAGTCTGCTCTACGCCGTATTCGTGGACAAGCGATGAAGTTGATTGGTCGTGTTGATACATCTGAAGGACATTATTCCCGTGAAAAGGATGCACTTCTCGCATCTCTAAACCGCAAGGGATTAATCGCTAGTGATGCAATTCTGGACGACATCTTGTCGCTTACTGCTGAGGACATCCTCAACCGTCGTCTGCAGGCTCAAGTCTACTACAAGGGTCTAGCATGCTCCATGAAGCAAGCAAGACAACTTGTAACCCATGGACAAATTTGCATTGGAGACCAAAAGGTCACTATCCCATCTTATCCAGTCACTAGAGACGAAGAAGAACTAATTCGCTACCACCCGCGCTCTAACCTAAACGACGAGAACCACGTAATTCGTCAAACAATCCTAGGAGTTCGTGAATCTGCAGAGTATGCAGAAGAAGAAGCGGATCCTGAATTCTCACAATCCGAAGCATCTGATGTTAATGAATCAGCAGAAGAAGCTCCTAAGGCAGAAGACACAGTTGACGGAGGCGGTGAATGATGCGCAAGGCAATCATCAACATTTTTTCCAGTTACAACAACGTGCTACTTACTGCTACTGACTTGACTGGTGCAGAAACCATAGCGACATGCTCTGGTGGACAAGTAGTCAAGTCATCCAAGGATTCTGGTGGCCAATTCGCTGCAACTCGTGCAGCTGAGAGAATGGCTGACCAACTGAAGGAGAAGGAATTCACTCAGGTTATTGTCAAGTACCGTGGCCCTGGTGGAAACAAGTCAAACAATACAGGTCCAGGAGCACAGGCAGCAATCCGCGCTCTAACTCGTGCTGGAGTAACAGTCACTCGTATCGAGGACGTAACTCCAATCGCTCACGATGGTACGAAGAAGAAGGGTGGCCGCCGTGGCCGCCGTGTCTGATATTTGAGGTGTTGAAAATGAAGGCGGAAGTAGTAGATGGTTGGCCAAAAGACAACAAGATTAGAATCATTCTTTCTAAAACAAATGCTGCACAGGTGAACAGTCTTCGCCGTGCAATTCTAGCAGATGTTCCGAAGATGGC
>CEVP01150839.1_pt1 | contig 34848 bp, 38 predicted proteins | sample 427071 | NCBI WGS metagenome assembly CEVP01 (sample SAMEA2623808, study PRJEB7988) | marine metagenome | isolation source: saline water (ENVO:00002010), including | reverse complement strand
CAACAAAAACAACAGCAGCAGCAAAAGCAGCAGCAGCAGCAAAAGCAGCAGCAGCAGCAAAAGCAGCAGCAGCGTCAAAGACAACGATAGATAGTAAATAAATTAAATAAATCAATATTTTTAATATAATTTATTTAATATCGATTACTAAATATTTATTACTAAATATTTATTAAAAAATTCGTCATTTTTAATTTGAATATACATATTCCATAAATATTTACGATGATTAACAATGTTGATATTATTTTCATCTGACTCATATAAAATTATGGTTTGGATAATTTCGTCTTTAGACATTCTGCCTTGTGATATTTTATAATATTGTAAAATATAATTCAATTGATTCTTTGAATAATTTTTATACATAATTTCATCAATACCGACATGAAAAATAGAGTCGTTATCTTCTACATTATTTTTTTCTACATTATTTTTTTCTGTTATTTTATAAATAATATTCTGCATAATTATGATGTAATTATGTATTTAATTCAATTAGTTTTTACTTATTATATCTGAAATATCCATATGTTTAAATATTGATTTATTTGTTAAACCTACATTAATCGATTGTTCCATTTTACAAATAGATGTAATATTACCGCTGATTTCATCCCATTGTTTTTGATCAGATAATTCACTTTTACTATTTGTTACAAGTATGAATATTAATTCCGATAATTCATCGATAAATGGTTTATTAGTTTCTATATTTATCCTATCATTCACATTATTTTGGATGTCTAATATTAATTTAATAATTGATTCTTTTGTTATTACTTGTAATTTCATTAAATTTACATAGAACATACATAACGCTCTTCGTTTATCATTATTTTTATTAATTTCACAATACTTATCATAATCTATATTGGAGTCACAATATTCTATATTTTTATACATATCTGAAAATTTCTCAAAATTTTCGTTTAATATGTAATTCATAAAAGAGAATTTAACCATCAAATCATTATATAATTTAGCGTATATATTAGAATAAAATATATTTGTGCTAGCAATTACAAATATTATTTCTCCTATTTTATTAAACAAAGCTCTATTATCACAATCAGAATTGATTTCATCATTTTCTATATTTTCTATATCATTTATTATTTTTAAAATAATATTGTCATATGTTTTCGAAGTAATTTTATTTATATTGATACGAATAGATTCAATACATAATTCTTGTTTTGTCTTAGTTGTATTAATAGGTTTTTTTATAATTATTTTTTCCCAGTTTTCATCATTAATTATTTTTTTACTTTTAACAAAATTAGGCGTTTTAATATACTCCGGGGACCCTACTTGATTTGAAATTGTTTGTATAATATCTAAAATAGAGCTATCTAAATTATATTCAAACCCTTTATTTTTGATAGAATTAAAGTCTTCTAGATTATATACGAAAATAGACATATGTATATTTAAATACTATTATTTAATATCTATTATAACAATATTATTTTATTAGCTAATAAAATAATATTTATAATATAAATATTTAAAAAGCTTAAATATTTATATCAAATAATATCATGAGTGTTTTAGATAATGATATTATAAAAAATAGTGATAATAAATCAATAAACACTTGGGACGATATTACAAATATAAAACAAGATTTATTAAGAGGAATATATAGTTATGGTTTTGAAAATCCCAGTCCTATACAAAAAAAGGGGATATTGCCTATAATTAATGGCAGCGATATAATTGCTCAAGCACAATCTGGAACTGGTAAAACGGGATGTTTCACTATTGGAACATTGCAATTAATAGATGAAAATATAGAAAACACACAAGCAATTATAATATCACCAACACGCGAACTATCAATACAAACAAAACGTGTAATTGATTCGATTAGTGCGATGTTTAAAAATTTGAAAACACATCTTTTAATTGGTGGTAAATCAATTGAAAGTGATATTTCTACATTAACTACAACAAACCCTCATATCATAATTGGATGTCCGGGTAGAATTCATGATATGTTAAGAAGAAAGAAAATAAATACACCTACATGTAAAATAATTGTAATTGACGAAGCAGATGAATTATTATCACGTGGATTTAAAGAGCAAATATATGATATATTTCAATATCTGCCCAGAAACATTCAAGTTGCTTTGTTTAGTGCAACATTACCTAATGAAATCACAAAATTAACAGATAAGTTTATGAGAGAACCTATTCAGATATTAGTTAAGGCAGAACAACTGACATTAGAAGGAATAAATCAATATTATGTTGCATTAAATGATGATTTACAGAAGTATGATGCTTTAAAAGATATATACTCAGCAATATCGGTTAGTCAATGTATCATATATTGTAATAGCATTAATCGTGTAGAACATTTATATAATAATATGATATCAGATAATTTTTCTGTATGTAAAATGCACAGCAATATGGATAAGAATGAAAGAATTAATACCTACAATGATTTTATTAGTGGAAAAATGCGAGTATTGCTATCTACAAATTTAACAGCAAGAGGCATAGATGTTCAGCAAGTTAGTACAGTAATTAATTTTGATATACCAAAAGATGTATATACATACTTACACAGAATTGGTAGAAGTGGGAGATGGGGGCGGAAAGGTATGGCTATTAACTTTATTACTAAGTTTGACATAACTCATATGAGATCAATTGAGCAACATTATTCCACAGAAATTAAAGAATTACCAGCCAATATAATTAATTAATTTTACGTTTAAAATATATCATATATATATTTTAAATTAATAATGACATGTTTTAAATTACCGATTACATATATTAAAAATGTTCATAATGTTAATGATAGTATTATTGAAGATTTAGAATTGAGTGCAAATAAAGAAAATTCTTTATATAAAAAAATATTTAACCCAACAACCAAAATGGGTGAAAATATTATAAATTTATGGACTAAGCATTATACATCTGACGTAACTTTCTTAAACGAAACACAAAAATTTATAAAAAAAAATTTGCCTGAAATGAAAAAGTTTGATGAAGATGAAATAGAATTACATGATAAAATACAAACTATTAAAATAAACGATGTAGGATTTCATGAGAAATATAATTATATTGAATGGAAACATTTACAACATTTTAATAATAATGCTTTCTGTATGCAATTGCTGAGTATTTATAATATTATGTCACCAGTATTAACTTTAGTAATGCCTATATTTTTTTTAATTTTACCATTTGTAATTTTAAGAATACAAGGACAAAATGTTTCAATATCTAACTATATTAGTCTACTTAAAGTTGTTTTTAAAAAACATCATATCGGAAAAATATTAACAATAAATAATGTTCCCTTCGAACAAAAATTATATATATTATTGTCACTTTTTTTCTATGTAGTGCAAATATATCAAAATATTACTTCTTGTATTCGTTTCATTAAAAATATGCAGTCAATACACAAAGATCTATTTTTAATTAAAACACATATAAACGATTCTATTGTCGCTATGAAAGATATAGATTTGCAACTCGCTAATCTAGATACTTATAGTGATTTTGCAAAAGATATTAATCATCAAATAACTATTTTAGAGAGATTTAAGAAAGATTTAGACAATATAACACCCAATAAATTATCTGTTAATAAATTTAAGAATATTGGTCATACGATGAAATGTTATTATATGCTGTATAACAACGATGAATATAAAACATCACTGCAATATAGTTATGATTTTTGGGGATATATTGATATTTTAAATGGAATAAAAAAACAGATAGGGCAGAAATATTTAGGTAAATGCGAATATGGAGATCGTACCTTATTTAAAAAAGCATTTTATCCTATAACACATCAAAAACCAGTTGTAAATAATTACAATATTGATAAACATTTGTTGATAACTGGCCCTAATGCTGCCGGTAAAACAACAATATTAAAAACAACATTGTTTAATATATTATTATCTCAACAAATTGGATATGGTTGCTTTAAACACGCAACAATACTACCATATCATAAATTACATTGTTATATCAATATCCCCGATACCTCTAATAGAGATAGTTTATTTCAAGCAGAAGCCAGAAGATGTAAAAATATTTTAGACTCAATTCAAAATGACAATGTTAGACATTTTTGTGTATTTGATGAATTATATTCTGGTACAAATCCATATGAAGCTATTGGTAGTGCTGTTTCATTTATTAACTATTTAAGTAAATATAAAAATGTTTCTCTAATAATTACAACTCATTATTTAGATATTTGTAATAAATTAAAAAACAATAAAAATATAAGAAATTGTAAGATGAAAATAAACACATCAAATGATGGTAATTTTATTTATACCTATAAATTAGAAACTGGTATATCTAATGTTAAAGGAGGTGTTAAAGTATTAAAAGATTTAAAATATCCAGAAGAAATTATAGAAAATACCAATAAATTAATTAGTAATTTATAAATATAAGTTATTCTATGTTTTAATCTATGTTTTTAATTCGTTAAATTAAAATTTAAATATTATGTTTAACTTTTAATAAAGATGATTCTAGAAAAAAATATTATGTTATCAATTACATTTACATTATTATTATTTGGATTAATTATATATTATGTTAATAGTAGATGTATGAAAATAGAAAAATCTATTACAACTCAACATTCTATTTTAAGTGATTTTATTTCTAATTTCCGAAATGATTTAGATTATAAAAATGTAAATGAAATAAATGTAAATGAAATAAATGTAAATGATTCTACACTACCAAACGAGAATGCAAAAATACAAGCTAAAAATTCTGCCGACAATTATATGAATGATATTAAAAATAAACAAGATGTTAAGATAGATGTATCTGATTCTGATAGCGATTCTGATAGCGATTCTGATAGCGATTCTGATAGTAACATAGATAGTGATAGTGATACTGAGGACACGCGTGTAAATATAAAGGGGGATAATGATCAAGATGTAAAAGTAATAGATATTGTTCCTAATGCAAATGATTATACCAATAATAATGAAAGTATAACATTGTCAGAATTAAAGCCTATAGATATTAATACACCAGTACGCAAAATTACAGAATCTAATGAATTAGCAAATTTAAATAGTGATTTAAAAGCAGTTAAGTTAAATGAAACATTAACAAATACAAATGAAGATAAAGATAATTTAGATAAAGATGAGTTAAATAAAGACAATTTAGATAAAGGTCAGTTAAATAAAGACAATTTAGATAAAGGTGAGTTAAATAAAGACAATTTAGAAAGTATTTTTTCAAATAGCGTAAATGACGATATAGATTTTAAAAAAATGAAAGTAGATGATTTAAGAAAACTTGCAACTGATAATATCTTATCAACCCCAAATGAGATAAATAAAATGAAGAAAGTCGAATTAGTTTCACTAGTGGAAAATAATAAGGATAAACTAAGTAAATAGTTTTTATATTTACTTATATTAAATGTCGTGGGCAACTTGTTATTCGGGTTCTAATAATATACATTTTAATTCACCACCAATAATGCACGATGGAAGAAATTATGCCTCATGGCAATCTGGTGCAAGCATTAATGAAGAGATTAGAAAAAAATCAGGCATCACTCAAAATTGGCAATATCGCAAATATTTAATTGACAATACAGATAGTATTATAAAGGAAAATCAACAAAAAGCATGTGATAATTGCAGTAACTGTAATATAGATATTAGAGAAAATGATAAATATCCACAATCACCCTTTATTTATAATAAGTCTAATGAAAAATCACAACCATATGGATATGAAGATAGCGATTTAAAAAATCTATATTTAAGTAAACATAATTTACAAAGTAGACAAGTGATACCTGTTTACACACAATCGGAGTTAATTAAAAAATATTTTCCAAATTCAAAATAAATTGAGAGCAGTTTTATTTAATATAATTAAATATTAAATAAATCATAAGTATTATAATATCACCTATGAAAATATTAAGTATTGATGTTGGTATTAAAAATTTAGCATTATGTATATTAGAAGTAAAAGACAATGTATATAATATAATAAAATGGGATGTAATTAATTTATGTGGATTAATTCCGTCTTGTAATGAAATTATAACCAAAAAAAATAATAAAATGATTACAGAATTATGTAACAAGAACTCAAAATATACAAAAAACGGAAAATATTACTGTAAAAGTTGCGCAAAAAAAAAGAATTATATAATTCCTTGTATCGATTTAAATTCTATACATAAAAAAAAAATTAAAATAGATGATTTAAAAAATACAGCCAATAAGTACAATATTGTATTAAGTAAAAAATATAAAAAGCAAGAAATAATAAATATTTTATGTAATTTTAAAACTTCAAAATGTTTACAACCAATAGATAATTTATCTGCTTCTGATTTTTCTCTTATTGATATTGGTGTAGCAATACGAGAGAATCTAAATAACTCACAATATTTAGATGTTGATAAAATTTTAATAGAAAATCAAATAAGTCCTCTAGCAAATCGTATGAAAACTATACAAGGTATGATTGCTCAGTTTTATATAATGAATAATAAAGACGATATTGAATTCATATCAGCTTCAAATAAATTAAAATACTTTATTGGAAAAGAAAAAACAACTTATAATGAGAGAAAAAAACTTAGTATAGAAATTACTAAAAAGATATTAATTAGTGATAATAGTAATTGGTCTGAAACTATCAATAAAAGTAATAAAAAGGACGACCTAGCCGATTCTTTTTTACAAGGGTTGTGGTATATATTAGAAAAAAATTTAGCAGAAACTAATTACAATAAAACAATTTAAGTGAAATAATATTATATATTATTAATTGCGGATTACTTAAAATTATAAGTTCTATTTAAAACATAATGGAAAACGAACCAGAAATTATAAATCTTGAAATTAATAATGAAACACCAGTTATTACATTAAATCATGATAACCCCGAAAATCTCTCTATAAATAACAAACCTTCTGTAAATTTTGGTGATGGTATTGAGTTATTAATGAATGATAAACGGAAAACCGATTCGAATAAGAATAGTGGCGAAATAAATTTAGATGATCTAAACGATTTAGAAAGTGAATTGAATGACCTAACAGATGTTGTTTCGTCAAAAGCAACATCAAAATCTGGTTTATTCAATGACACAATCAATTCTATTGGTGGGATAAAATTAAATATAGATAATTCTAGTGATATAAAAACTAAATCAATAGATTCAAAAACTATTAATACATCAGCACCAACAGAGACAATTTCAATGGCAAAAGAAACAGCTACCAAAACTAACGAAATGAAAAAAAATACTACATGGGACGGGTTTGGAAAATTTAATAACGTTCCTCTTAATCCAGATAAACAAGTTCCGGTACAACCAAAAATGTCTGCAGAAGAATTATTAAGAGAGAAATTTAAAGTACTTCGAAATTTAGAAGCTTTAGAAAAAAAAGGTGTAAAACTCAGTAAAAAATATAATATGGATTCATCTCTTCAAGAAATGAAAGGGGAATATGAAATGATTATAGACGAAAAAGAAAAATCAGCAAGTTGCAAATTTCAAGGCCGCATGTTAATGGCAGCTATTACGGGTATAGAATTTTTAAATAATCGATTCGACCCATTTGATTTTAAATTAGATGGATGGGGCGAACAACTTAATGAAAATATAGATGATTACGACGAGATATTTGCAGAATTACACGAAAAATACAAATCAAAGGCGACAATGGCACCAGAGTTGAAATTATTATTCCAATTAGGAGGATCGGCTATGATGGTACATATGACTAATACTATGTTTAAATCGGCAATGCCTGGCATGGATGATATTATGCGACAAAATCCCGAATTGATGCAACAATTTACTCAAGCAGCTGTTAATACTATGAGTGACAATAGCCCTGGATTTGGGGGCTTTATGAATGAAATGATGAACGATGGGCGAGAAGCACCACCGCCTCCCGATGTAACGTCTGGTCCTCCGCCTTCGCCATTCTCAACACAAACTTCTCGTAGCCAACGTTCTCAGCCTCCAGTAAATCGCCCAGACATGAATGCTGCGCGTGGTATGGATGATGGTATTAGTATATCAGAAACTTTTGAAAACGTAGGTCCACAGCCAGCAGTACGTAGCAAGCCAGCACAACGCAGTGAAATGAATGGACCTTCTGATATCTCTCAACTATTATCTGGTTTAAAAACAAAATCAATAGACATTAATAATGGTAATAAAAAAGACGGCAGTACAATTAGCGTTGAAGATTTAAAGGAAATTTCTGGAGCTAAAACTCCATCACGGAGTAAACGCCGACAAAAGAGTGACAAAAATGTTGTAAGTTTAGAATTATAATTATCTAGATTTTAATATATTAATAGTAAAAATATAAATAATTTTTGCTATTAATAGTATAATGAAAATTGACAAAATTTTTATAATTAATCTGGAATCTAGGAAAGATAGAAAACAAGAAATGATTGCACAGCTCAATAGAGCTAAAATAACTAATTATGAATTTTATAATGCCATTAAACCAGAATCAATTGATGAAATAAATGCATGGAATCCGGCGTTTGTAACAAAAAAACCAGATTGGTTAAGAACAGATTTCTTAAAATATAGACTAGGATCTTTTGGATGTTTGCAAAGTCATATTAATGTTATTAAAATAGCAATGGAGAGAAAATATGAAAATATTTTGATTCTCGAAGATGATGTTAACATTAAACTTGTTCCTAATCCAGAAAAAGGAGAATCTTTCGAAGAAACATACAATTCTATAAAACCACAATTAGATGCTTTGGAAAAAAAAAATACAATAGATATTTTTTATTTGGGTGGAACACATAAAAATAAAAATTTACAACAAATATCTTACAATGTTTACAAAACGACAAATACTGGCACAACATCATCATACATAATTAGTAAAAGTGGAATGGAAAAAGTATTATCAAAAATAGATAAATGTGACAAAGAAATAGATTGTTTCTATATAGATGAAATGCAAAAAAAACACAATTGTTATTGTATAGGTCCTACTATGATGAATCAGAGACCATCATACTCTGATATTGTTCAATTAGAGGTTACATATAATTTAGATAAACCAAGGTAAATTATATCATAAAAATATTATAACCATTCATTAATAACATTTTTAATATTTGTTGTTTTTTTAACAATTTCTGTATCAATATTTTTAGCATATTTCTCGGGTTTCTCACAAATTTGTTTTAATATTTCAATATCCTTGCTAACATCGCCCGATAAAATTATCATTGTATCACCGAAGTAACTATGTATATTTTTACACCCCCAATATATTGGTGTAGTATTACATCTTAATGGGTTTATTATCTTTTCACTGAAATAATGAGGGGTACTAAAATTCTCAATGCAAACATGAAACTTATAATCATTATACATCTCATTTTTTCGAAATTTACCTTTTATGCGATTATCATTTATATTATTATAAAAATCACAACCACGACCATAAATATCTATCGGGAGATTTGTTCTCAAAATTGCATTTGTTAATATATGTCGATATTTATGACCCGGTGCATCTGTTTTTTGTGATATCATAATACTCATAATCTTTGTTTTATTCGTTATAATATTTTTTAAATCAATTGTATGTGGTAGATACGAAAAATGTTCATAAAATGGTGAATTTAATTTTCCATATGTTTGATCAATATAATATTTTCCTACATTTTTATTAACATAATTTATAAATTCATTTGTTATTCCTAGAAATTGACTAGGTTCAAAAGTTAATCCTATCACATTTTTAATATTAATTTTATTAAGTCTAGGCATCGCAGTATTAAGTAATAATACGTGTGTATAATCATCACCTTCTGTAAATTTATATTTTGTATTAAAATCCGAATCGTATTCTAATTCATAACCTCTAATAAATATTAGTGATAGTGGTTCTGTTGTTTTAAAGGAAGAAAAAATCCGTATTATTATCATAATAATAAGATATTAAATACTTATGTTTAATTATATATTATAGTAATTAATGTTAGTATCTATTGCAATATCTACATATGAAGCAAATGGCCGCGGACATATTTTACTGAAACAAAATATAGAAAGTATAATGAAACAAGATTATGAAAATATTGAAATAGTTATATCAGACCATTCAAGTGATGATAATATCAAAAATTTATGTTTGTCTTACAAAAACGCAAAATATCCGATAAAATACATACATAACAATGAGAATAAAGGTAGTAGTTCAGCCAATACAAATAATGCAATAAATAATTGTGATGGCGAATATATTAAAATTCTTTTTATGGATGATTATTTGTTTCACGAAAGTGCAATATCAGAAATAGTTGAAAATTTTAAACAAAATTCCGAGAAAAAATGGTTAGTACATAGTTATGTGCATACGCGAGATTATAAAAATTTCTATCGGTTGTTTCACCCATCAATAAGCAGAGATATTATTTTTTGTAATCTACTTGGTTGTCCAAGTTGTGTCACAATTCATAAATCTGTTAAGGAACGATTTGATGTTAATTTAAAATGGTTTATGGATTGTGAATGGTATTATCGTATTATACAATTATACGGAAATCCAATATTCTTACATAGTAATATACCATTGATGGTTAATTTACATCATAGTGATCAAGTTACAAATACATCTATCACAACAGATTTGGTCGACCATGAAACAGAATACATTAAAACTAAATATAAAAACTAAATATAAAAACTAGATATAATATAATATTATATGAAAATATGCTTCATTACTAGTGCATTTGGAAAATCGTTTCATGATATAGATAAACCTAGTTACTTCTCAACAATAAAGGATTATGATTATTATTTATTTACAAATCTACCGGTTGAATATTTTAAAACTAGTTGGAATGTAATAAATATTCAAGATATAAATACAGACATAGAATCCAATATAATCAAATCGCGATATCCAAAATTTATGGGTTGGAAACTAATTGAAGACGTTATTCAAAAGGAGTATGATATCATTTTTTATTGTGATTCTTATTTATGTCCAAAACATAATATTAAATGGGAATTATTAGGTAATGATATATTGAAACATCCTAGTGGTTTGTTGCATCAAATTCATATACGGAATGCTTACCAAGAGTTAGATATTATTGTCAATGAGAGAAAAGATAATCAAGAAAGACGAGACAAAACCATTGATTTTTTGAAGAATAATAATTTTCCCCAAAATCAAATAATGAGTGAAAACTGTGTTTTTGGTTATAATCCAAAACATGAAACCTTAAGAAATGCTTTCATTGATTTTTGGAATGAATTTTCACCATATGAATTAAGTCATCGTGACCAACCACTTTGGAGTTATATTTTATGGAAACATAAAATTACTCCATTATTGATGAAAAATACATATATGCGCAATGAGCTAGTTCAGAGGAATGGAACATATGGTTTTAATGGACATTGTTATACATAATAATATAATTTAAATGTAATATATTATTATTTAATAATGAAATTAATCACAATAGGATTATCATATTACAACCAACCAAAAAATACTTTGATTCGTCATATTGAACATTGGAAACAATTCACAAATAAAGATATGTTTAGTTTTTGTATAGTCGACGATTGTTCTAAGATACCAGCATACGAGTTGCTAGAAGACTATGACAATTCAAGTATTGATCTACATTTGTATCGTGTTCAAGAAGATTTGTATTGCAATATCGCCGGTGTTCGGAATCTAGTTGCAAAAGAATGTAACACACCATATTTGGTTATTTTGGATATGGATACAATTATAGACAACAAAATGGCAGAGCAGTTGCTTCAATTGGCAAACGAAAACATTGACAAAAACAATACATTCAAGTTCAATCGTATTGTTCCCGAAAATAAGTTCCATGTGAAAAATAATCAACCTCATCCAGCAGTGTGTTTGATTCGTAAAGAAGACTATTGGAATATTGGTGGCTGTGAAGAAGATTTGGTGGGACATTACGGACAAACGGATCCGTCATTTTGGCATAAGGCCTCTGGAATTGTGAATCTGAGAGTGTACAGAGATATAAATTTATTGTATTATCCAGATGCAGAAGCAGAAATAAAAAGAGATGTTACTCACAATGCAAAATTATTTGAAGAAAAGAAGAAAACAAATAACTGGTCAACCGATTATATAAGATTCAAATGGAAAAAAATGTGATATCACTTTAACAACTATTTATTTAAAGATTTAATATATAAATATTTATAAATGTACGCAGAAAATCAGTATTATGAATTGTCAAAATTCGCGAAAACGTTCGATTATGGGAATATATTGTCCGAATTGAAAGATGAGTTTGGTTATATTCACAGTGAAGAAGAAATTGATGATATTGGTTTAAAATTACAAGTGACTGTAAAACGCAGTAAACCGATGTATTTACATGGTTACGTTTTATCAAGTGCTTTACACCATTATTTGACTCGCAATAATTACAAGGATATAACAATATTAGAAACTGGTACAGCCAGAGGATTCAGTTCAGTAGTCATGGCAACTGTTATGGAAATGAATAATGTTAATGGAAAAATACATACCATAGATTATGTAAACACATTTGATAATTGTTTGAAGTCCGCACAATTGAAACGCGAAGTCACAATAGATGAATGTGTTGAAGAATGGAAATCACTAGTGAACAAACATATAATATTTGAAAAAGGAGATAGCAAACAAAAGATCATTGAGTTACAATCGTCATTATCTAGAATCCATTTTGCTTTTTTAGATGGAGCACATTATTATGATGATTTGAAGTATGAACTAGAATTTGTAGAATCAAAACAGAATGTGGGCGATGTCATTGTTTGTGATGATTACACTAAGTCACAGTATCCAGAAATATGTCAAGCTATTGACGAATTCATAGCAAAAGGAAAGTATGAATACAAAATATTTTATGGGAATGATGGAACAAAAAGTAGAGGTTATGTTTATATGATTAAAAAAAAATGATGTTATTATTATAGTTTTTTTTAAGATTTTTGAGATGTATAATGGATCACCCAATTGAGTTTTTATCCAATATGTTTCGTCTCTTATGAAATTATATTTTGATAAATAATCATCAATTTCATGTACGAGTGAACTGTTTTTATATACGTAATCTCTATTTACTTCAAGATAGACATAATCAACATAATTAATTAAGTCTCCCATTTTTTCAATGCCAATAATTTTGCTCCTTGAATATCTATGTTTTAATATATATTTAAACATAGATCTTTAATTAGTATATGAAGATTTGTTTTATAGAACAATATAACATTAGCAAAGGAAGTTACAGAATTCATGTCAACGACCTGAATATTTATTTTAATAAGATTGGTATTTTTTCAACTATCAACCCAGTAAATGTTGAAGACTTCGATGTCATTATATATGGTAAATCTTCTTCCATTAAACGTATAAATAATAAAATAATCGGTACGATAACGCCCGCATCAGACAATTATAATTTATTAAAAAATATTGACTTCATAATTGTTGGTTCGGTAGAAGAGAAAGAATCTATGATTAAATATAATAGAAATTGTTTTATATTTCCTCAAATTGAAAATATGTACTTAAATGAAATTCCTAAAAAGCACATCAAAAAGGAAGAGATTGTTATTGGATATCATGGAAATCAAAATCATCTGAATCATATGAACCTTGGATTGAAAAATGCATTAGAACGGTTATCAAAAGAGTACCGAATTAAGTTGATTGTTACAGCACAAAATCAAGACGAATGGATTCAAGGAAAACCGGATGTAACTTTTGAATTTAGGAAATGGTGTATTAAATCAATCAAAGATACAATAAATGAATTTGATATAGGAATTGTTCCGAATATATCTGAAATTGAATGCCAAAACAAACTAAATCAGAATATAACCATTGGAATGTATAATACAGATATTAAGATACGATTTAAAAATAAATCAAACATAGGTAGAGCGTTAGTTTTGTTTCAACTGGGGATACCCGTTATTTCAGACATAACGCCAAGTTGCATGCATATTTTGGCAAATCCAGATAATGGGTATGCTGTTTTAGGAGAAGATGGTTGGTATAACGCGCTAAAAGATTTATGTTGTGAGACCACACGTAATTTTGTGTCACAAAATGCTTATAGTGAATATAAACGTCTGTATGACCCATTTAAATGGGCAAAACGGCTAAATTCTGATATTGAAAAATTATTTGTTCAAAAGAGCAAATAAATAAAATATATATATATATATGTCTAATGGTTATATATATATAGTTACCAACACAGTTGATGATGGTATAAATACAATAGATTATATTAATGAAGCAATTTTTTCGGCAAAAAGTTTAAGAATGGTTGATAAAACAGCGAATATCTGTTTATTTACAGACAAAGAAATTGACGTAGATAAAGGAGTATTTGATTGTATAAATATAGTTGAAATGAGTTTAAGATGTAAACAAAAATACTTATTGCAAAGTCCTTATTCTAAAACTATATATATTGATAGTGATACATATGTAAACCACAACATAAATGATATGTTTGAACTTTTAGATAAGTATGAATTTGTTTGTTGTAATGATTTTGCCAGAAAACGAAAATTAAACATACCTGAATATATGGAGATACCATATGGATTTTCTGAAATAAATGGAGGTATAATTGGTTATAAAAAATGCGAAAATTTTACCAAATTTATAAATATGTGGGACAAGTATTATGATAAATATAAAAGTGTTGTAGTTTGGGATCAACCATCTTGCAGAATCGCATTGTGGAAATCAGATATAAATATTTATATATTGCCAACTGAATATAACCGTCGTTCTAAAAAAACAAAAACAAAAGTTATTGATGCTAAGCGTTGTTGCGATAGTAGATTTCCAAGAGATCATTTGAAAACAAGAATATTTCATTTTCATGGATTAGAAGGAATGAATGCCAGAGAAATGGAAGAAATTTCGCAGATTTTATAAATAATTTTTAAAATCAAATAATTTATAAAATCAAACATTTTCGCTTTCATAAAATAATTTCAAACCATCTTTAAGTTTCACTTTTGGGTTATATCCTAGTTCTTTTTTTGCTTTCGCGATGTCAGCATACGTGTGCGGAACATCACCAATTTGCATTTCAGTCTCTTCGTAATTTGCTTTCTTATCGCAAACATCTTCACAGGTTTTAATGAATTCATTTAATGATACCGGCGAAGAGTTTCCTAAATTATATATTTCTGCCTTAGCATCTTTCTTGTCCATTGCTGATATTATACCATCTACTATATCTCCAACATACGTATAATCGCGCGATGATGTTCCATCACCAAACTTGTTAAATGTTGTGCCATTTTTTATAGCATTTAAAAATTTATAAGGCGCCATATCGGGACGTCCTCTCGGACCATACACTGTAAAAAAACGAAGCCCAATAGTTGGTATATTATACAATTGTGAATATGTCTTTGCAAATATTTCCATAGCTAATTTACTACAAGCATACGGACTGTTACAAGATTCTATTCTATCTTCTTCTGAAAATGGAACCTTTTTATTCAAACCATACACACTACTACTACTGGCATAAACGACGTTTTTAACATTGTTTTTAACGGCCTCTTCCATAATGTGAATGAATCCACCGATATTTATTTTATCATATACGAGTGGATTTTCAATACTATAACGAACACCTGCCATCGACGCCAAATGAATTATTTTATCGGGTTTCCATTCACTGATACATTTTGTATCGCAAATATCTTCTTTTTTGAATACAAAGTTTTTATGTTGGCGCAGAATCTCCAGATTTTTTTCTTTGAGTTTTACATCGTAATAATCATTCATTATGTCAACGCCTAGAACAATTTGTTCCATTGATAATAATTTCTCACACACATGCGATCCGATAAATCCCGCACATCCAGTAACTAATATTTTGTATTTGTGTTCAACAATTATTTCTCTGTAAATGAGTTTCTCTTGATTTTTGGTATTAATTTCTTTACATATTCCGTTTTTACGACAATATTCGTGATTCATACTACAATTTACAACAGGGAAACAATGGTGACATTCATTTTTTCCACAATCGCCCAATATACAAAATTTACTCATATTTAATTATTAATGTTAAATAATATATATTTAATATATAATCACTTTAATAACTAATTATAAATTTGATTGATGCTGATTATTAATAATATCTATAAGTTGATTAGATTTTTTTCATTTAAAACACCAATTAAACTTTAAAATATTCGTTAGAATCTGGACATACATTAATATTCTTTATTATTTATTTTTATAAAATTATTAATTTATATCTTTATAACTTTTGATCAATTCTACCCAATATTTCAATTCTAATTTATGCATATTAAATTCATTATTTATTTGCTTAGTTTTAAAAACTTTACTAGTTCTCTCTAAGAGCTCTATATTAATATCCTCCCATTTTTCTACGATTAATACTGGTAAATCTTTATATAAAATATCAATTGGTGAAGTTTTAACAATAGGGATACAGCCGAGACAGAGAGCTTCCCATGTTCTATGACAATCTACTCCATTTCCATGTGGAGATATAACAAATGTATAATCCTTTTGATTATTCCATGTATTTAATCTCGTTATTTGATTTTCTTCATAATGAACTAAATCACTATCAATATTATTTAATGCATCTTTTCTATCATTAGATCTCAATGCGAAATGAAATGTTGCGTAACATTTTTGTTCTCTATTCCAAAACGGCTTTGATTGACTTTTAATATTTATTAGACTTAACTCTTGTTCTTTACAAGTGCTAATATCCCCCCAAGCTGGTATTTGCGTTAATGTATGATAATCTAATCCGATTGGAATTGTAGTTATTTTGTTATGAACGATAGTATTATTTTGACAAAACCAATGAATTAATCGTTGATCCTCCAATAATATATTACTATAATCATTATTCATATCATTTGATATGGTTTCATCACAATCTCCGGAAACTAAAATAAAAGGATAATCTATTTGGGGAAGCATACATTTTATAAAAGATTTTATAACACTACTACAGATATATATTGAAGGTTTCTTTATTGTTTTTAAATATTCTAAATGTGGATAATTGTATAATATATTAATACTTGATATTGGATTCTGTGAATAATAATCACAAGATTTCAAAATGCCTCTACTCGAGGCATATAAATTACTATTTTCTTGCATAATATAAAAATTATATTGTTTATGTTTATATATCATTTAAATCGATATTTTATTAGTAATATAATGAGTAATTTATCAACATGTTGTATATGTTTATGTGTGTATAACAATGAAGAAGGTCTTCCAAAGGTATTTAATAATATTATTAAATTAAAAGAAATATTCAAATTAAACGTTATTGTTTTTTATGATATTTCAAACGATAAATCATTGGACATTTTATATTATTATAAAAATATTTTTACTAATATGGATATTATAATTAACGAAAAAGAAAAAACAACTATTAGGACAAGGAATATAGCAAATGCTAGAAATGCGTTATTACAAACTATTAGAAATAAATATTCACATTTTGATTATTTTATAATGATGGATTCAAATGAATATTCTTGTGTGGGAGACATAAAGATTCAATCGTTAAAAGATATTCTAATTCGTTCAGATGAATGGGATGGTGTTTCTTTTGATAGAATATCGGGATATTATGATACATGGGCCTTATCGTTTGATCCACATATATATAGTTTCTTTCATTTTAAAGATTGGAGAAAAACAGTAGCACATATGAGAAAAGATTTTTCTATATTATTAAAAAATCATAAAGAAACGGGTAAAGACTTAATACCTATATACTCAGCATTTAATGGGTTTGCTATATACAAAACAGAAAAATTTATAAATTGTTCTTATTCAGATAATATAGATTTAAATTTATTTCCACACAATAGTATTCAAAACCAAGAGAATATAGTTCGAAGCAACATTATAGACAAAGTTACCGAAGATTGCGAACATCGTCATTTTCACCTAGAAGCCATCGCTAAAAATAAAGCAAAAATCAGAATATGTACAAATTATATATTTGATAAAGTTCCAAATCCTAGACCGGGATTACGAGGCCCTTGTTAATAATTATTACAATTTAATAATTTATTTTTATCCAATGACTTGGAAACATATCTTTAACGTTCTTGTCTAATGATGGCCCAAACCATTTATATGGATAACAAACTTTTTTTTCTTTATTACTATTAAAATATGCTCCCCACCAACTATAAGTGCTATTAGCTATTATATTATGACTACACATACTCATTAATAACATTTGTTCATAATCATGAAATGTATGATTAACTGATATAAATTCCATACTGGGATATTTATTTTGTAATACGTTAATAAAATTATTTACATCCTCTGTATCTTGTTTTTCATAGAAATATAATATTTTCCAATCAATTTTTCCAGTTTCATTAATAATATTATTAATAGAATTATAGTAATAATTAATTGGCATTATAGGATGACAATCTTGTATATTCTTATAATCTCCTATTCTAAAGTGTAGGGAAACGCAATCAGATATATCAAAATCTATTTTTTTTTTAACTTCATCCTTTTGTTCTTCCAATTGTATTAATTTACATATATTTTCATATTCTTCTTCAAAATATTTATATGATTGATAATAGCCACATAATGTAAAATTTAGTGGTATATATGCAATTTCTGTATATTCGTGTGAATATTCATTTAATTTTATAAAATGTATAGGTGGATTGTTAGTCAATATCGGTTTCAAATTTTTTAAAAATGTATTCCAATAATGTGGTCTAGTAGTAATATCTGGTTTATTTATTGGTAATTTTATCTCTGTTTTATAGCGCATTGAATATGCAATAGCAGTGAATATTTGGAATAATTGGTTTCCCAATCCACCCATTACATTAATAGATAACATTTTTAATATAATTAATGTTATTTATTTAATTATTTAATTATTTAATTATTTAATTATTTAATTATTTAATTAATTAATTATTTAATTATTTTTATTAAATTCAGGCATTAACCCTTCCGTTTTCAATGAACGAATAAGACGAGTCATACCTATTCCGCCACCACAGCGTTCGAAAAAGTTAAATTTGAAATAATCATCCATTTCCTTGTCTGTTCTTTCTTTACCAAATAAATCATATAACTTCTTTTTATAACCACCATCACTAATTGTATTAAATCTATCGCGCATTACATCAATATCAACCTCGCGTTCAGCCGAACCAAATGTTTCTTGTCCACTTAGAATAACATCAACCTTCTTAGCTATGTCCTTTTTATCTCCATCATATCGCCTCATGTTCCAGAAAGGATCAGTTGATTCTGGAAAGTCTTTAAGAAAAAAAGTAGGAGATTTATCTCTAGCAAGAGCAGATTCTTGTTCATTTTCTAACTCCTCAACACCATACTCTTTGGCAATATCATTATATTCTCCTTCTACAAACTTTGTTTCATCATATCCTAAGAATCTAAGAAGATCTTTTTCCATAGAAATTAATACATCAATACCACCATGCATTTCAAATTCAAATAGTGGGAAAATTAAATCATGTCTTCCTTCCACCGGGGTTTGCTCTTGACGATAACTGGTCGATAAACAGAAATAACCCTTGGCCGATGGATTTTTAAGAAGTTCATACTCTAACCACATTTGTCCAGTTTGAGGAAGAGGCCATATTTTATTTGCATAATCAAATTTAGCAACCGTAAAAGGATCTTCACACGCCGCCAATATACTAAGTCGATTTTGAGGATGTGCTTCTAAGAATCCAAGTCCTTTAAAAAATTCTCGCAACTTCGTAACTGTATAATCAAATTCATAACTGTCGATAATAAGCGATGAATCATAAATAGATTCGGTTGCTTCATTATATGCTTTATTCTTAGCAGTTTCATCCTCAACTAATACTTCTATTGATTGCAATAAACTACACGGACAATTAGGTAAACAATTATTTATAGCATTTTCATCATCAATAGTATCATTATCACTAGCATCTTTTTTATCAACTATATCAGTATCAATTGTATCATCAGATGATGATTTTTCTGACACTTCTTGTAATGTAACAAGTTTATCATTTATTGGAATAAAATCAGTTGGTTGTTGTTTAATAGTTTCGGAAACAGAATTAGACACTGGTTTAGTTGTGATTTTTTGATTATCTTCGTTATTAGTTTCCGATTCTACCTCTAAAATATCACTAATAGGCACAGATTCTTTTTTTTCTTTACTTTCTTGGTGTGTTATCTCAGAAATATTGCTCGATTCTACTTGATTTGAGTTTGTGGTGGTGGATGAATTTTCACTCATTAAATAAAGTATATATTATTTTTTTAAAGTGTCTGAAATTTTTTTATTCGTCATAATTATTATTTATATTGTCGTATTCTGAGATTATAATCCATACCAATAAAAAACAACAAACCAATAATGAATTTTTACAAATAGCCTTACAATATATAATAACTTTCTTAGTTTTAATACATTTACCTACTTTTTCTTTACACGATAACACTTGTGTTGCGGTACTAGAACATATTAAACAAGATACGTTTTTTTTTGGATTTTTTTCTAACCATTTATCAAAACAGCTTTTATGAATATAATAATTACATTTGCATGTACATTTTAATAATTTTGTATGAGTGATAGTTTTTTTTTTATATTCATCTTCTATTTCGAAACAAATAACACACAATTCATCAATTGCGTCACATTCGTCGGTTATATTAATATATGTTTCGTTCATCATTTATATTGTAAAAACAAATTTATATTATATTATTTTTTTTAAATAATATAATGTCGTTAAATACATATAATATTATTATATAAACTATATATGAATTCCAAGGAACATATAATATGTAAAAAAGATAATATTATTCTAAAAAAAAATGTAGATAATAATACATATTCACTGAAATTTGACATAAGTAATAATAATATTATTATTAAAGATATATTGAATGTGCATTTAATTGTATTATTGTGCGAATTAAATAAACATATTGTAGAATCGTGTCAAATATTAAATATTAATTCGAACAATACATCGGCAAATATATTATTTATATTTAAACAATTTGGTAATGAAATGGGTATTCCCAAAAAATATATTAATTTACAAATTGATGTAAGAGAAGATAATAATAATGTGTATTTGGAAAGTAAAACTACAAATAGTAGCGTAAATTTACCAAAAAATTGCGAAGAAATTGTTTGTAGATTTTTTAATTTAAATGTTACAAATATAAAAAAACACAGTTCTACATTTGAATATATACTTAACATTGATATTAAGGAAGATTTGCCTATTTATTTAGAGAATATTATAGGTGTAATTATTAAGAAAATATTCATTAATACAAAACTATTTATAGAAAATTTAAAATAACATATCATATGATAAGTTATAAACATATAAGCAATTATTTTAACTATGAAAATAGTTTTGTTAAAAATATACAAGATACAATAGAAAATAGTTTTTTTATATTAAGAACTTTTTTAATATGTCTAGAGTATGGAATTTTATATATTATAAATTATAATCCTACACTACGATTTGAAAATTTTATAAAACAATTAGCATCTTTAAATATATTTTATGTTAAAATTTTTCAAGCAATATCAACAAATAAATTTATTTTAAATAAAGATCAAATGAAATATATATCAAAATATACTGACGATGTTCCTTTCACAAATGATGATATTGATATCTCTTTCGAAACTTCAATAAATAAAACTGCTAGTAGATTAAGCGATACATTTGAAGTAAACAAACATGGAGAATATTTGATTCCTTGTAAGTCCGGTATGATAGCTCTAATTTATAATGGTAAATTAAATGGCGAAAAGGTTATAATTAAAGTATTACGCAAAAACATAAAGAAACGTTTAGAATATGCATTAAAACGTATAGACTTTATTTGTAATTTACTAGGATTAATTCCGTGTATTAATTCTTTTAATTTTCAACAAATTATACAAGAAAATAAGGAAATACTTTTGGACCAAACAAATTTTAAAAAAGAAATAGGTAACATTGAAAAAATGTATAAAAATTGTTTAACTACAGACTATGTAAGAATACCAAAAGCATATCCAGAATATACGAATGACAATGATTCTGTTATTGTTATGGAATATTTAAATGGTGTTAAATTTGATGAAATTAATGTTCATGATAAAAAAATATATTGTAAACAATTAGCTAATTATAGTATTAAATGTATTTTATATAATCGTCTTTATCATGCCGATTTACATCCTGGAAATATATTATTTCTAAAAGAAAATGAAAAGCATAAAATAGGAATTATTGATTATGGTATAATGGGTGAACTTACTAGAACAGAACAAGATTATTATTTTAAACTACTTAGTACATTAGCAAAAACATCTGATTACCAAGATGTAATTGATATTTTTTTAACACATTTAGTTGAACCTAAAACACAAATATCATCTATGTCACAAAAAGAATATAAAAGATTAAATTCTGATTTGGCATCTATATTGAGTGGGAAAAAAAATAATAACATAACTGCTTCCGAATTGTATAAAATTAACGCAATATTAAATAAATATAAATTAATTCTCTCTAAAAATTTTTGTAAGGTCCAATTGTGTATGGCAGTATCTGATAGCGTTATCAGTGAATTATCATGTAACAATGCAACATACATGGATCATATTAAAGAAACAATGTTATCTGCGTTTGAAATATTAGATAGTAGTGACGGATCCATATAATTTTTGTATATACAAGCAAAATACATATTCTTAAATTAACAATTAGTTATAGTTTTCAATTTGTAAAAAAATTGAAATGTATATATCTATTATTCTTGGATTACACCTAAGATAATGTTTACTGATATGGATAAAATCGACGAAAATAAGATTATGATGAATACAATGAATTACAATGATAATATTGAAGATCATGATGAAGTAATTGTACTTCAACCCAATCAAATCAATTACGAAGTAAGAGAAAATAATGTACCAGGTATTAATTTCGTGGAAAAGCTTCTTATACTAGCTCTATTGTTGTTCGGACGCCATTATTTAAATGTCCAGTTCTAGTTTATAATAATTTGTTTGTAAATAATTAAAAAATAAAATCAGTAAAGTAAATAAAAAGGTATTAATTTACTTTTTTATTTAAAATTGAACTAAATAGTTAAATAAATATATATAATAAAATGGATTTCATTATCATTGATGGAAGTTATTTCATATTTTATAGGTACCACGCACTACGTGTTTGGTGGGGATTAGCAAAGTACGAAAATGAATCTAACGAATGTTGTGAAAATGAACGTTTTATTAATAAGTTTCGTGAAACATTCGTTTTGAAAATTAGAGAGATGGCGCAAAAACTGAATATCAATGAAAAAGCTATTATATTTGTAGGTAAAGATTGTCCAAAAAAGGAAATATGGCGCAATAATCACATCGATAATTATAAAGGTACGAGAAATAATAGCGATAGTAATATTAAAAAACTATTTGAAATTGCTTATGGAGAGAATCTATTTATTAAAGCGGGTGCTAAAGAAATTTTATCTTATCCGAAATTGGAAGCAGATGATTGTGTTGCTATTACTGCAAAACATATTATAGACAAGCACGAAAACTCCAAAGTATGGATTATTACAAGTGATATGGATTATCTACAAATAGCATCTGAGCGCATCAAACTTTATGATCTTAAATATAAAGATTTGACAAATAGCAAAACTAGTTTTAATGATGCACAAAAAGATTTATTTTGTAAGATTGTAACGGGAGATAAAAGCGATAATATTCCGTCTGTTTTACCAAAATGTGGAATAAAAACAGCAGAAAAGCTTTATAATAATAAAGAATTATTTGAAGACAAATTAAATAAAATAGACGGAGCCCGCGAACGTTACGAACGCAATAAATTAATTATTGATTTTGATAGAATTCCAATCGAATTAATAAATAATTTTAAGGAGTCAAATAATTTTATATTCTAGTAAATCTGAATTACGATATATCAATATAGTTTACTATACCGCACCACCACAATAGACAATACATTTAATAATATTGTTAAAAATTTACACTTAAACACATATCACATATATAATATACAATGAAGATTCTAGCTTCTTTTATCCTCGCTTCAATGACTATTGTAACTGGTTTTCAGTCACCCATTGTTAAGAATGTAGGTATTACTCCTCCATTTACTAAGAAGTTCGATCCACTTGGATTTTCTGATAACGTCCCAGATATTGAATTTGGACGACTTCGTGAGGCAGAACTCAAACATGGGCGTTGGGCTATGATTTCCGCTACTTCTATTCCTCTTCTCGAAACACATTCATCCGAGCCAGCCATTCATGCTTATGACAAACTTCCGCCTACTACTCAGTATACAATTGCCGCCGTTATTCTAATGGGTGAGTTTGCTACTATGTTACGCGGTTACGAGAATCCTTTTGACAAGGGTTCACCATATGCATTCAAGCTGCGTAAGAATTATCAACCTGGGGATCTAGGACTTTCCATTTATAATAGTGAGGATAGTGACTTTAAGATGATGTCTGATAAAGAACTTAATAATGGGCGACTCGCAATGCTTGGTGCATTAGGTATGATTGTACAAGAACTAGTTACCAATAAGCCACTTTTTCAGTAATTACATCTTAATTACTGGTTTTTGGTGTAAAAAATAACCAATTAAATATAAACAGCTTAGGTTTATAAAGACATTTATATCATCACGATTATTTGCTACTATATAGTATAATAATGGTGTAGCTAGTGAGTACATAAAAGCATCTCCTATAATAGCTCCAGAGCCAACGCTTTTAGCATAAGCTTTAAATTCATCAATTACTCTATTTTTTCCAATAGGATAGTTCTTAATAATTGTAATATAAAAACCAAAATCATGCAATATTTGAATACTTAATACAAGTGCTAAAAATTTCCAAAACTCATTTTTTTTATCCATATAGCCATTTTTAATTAAGTATTCATATAGAAACTTAGCTAAGTAAAACCCTATTAATAATGATACTACATCTAATAATACAGCAACTAGACCAAGATTATTATACCAGTTGTTAATAGCTTTACCTGTAAATGGACTTTTAGTGTAACGAAATAAGTAAAACATAAATGTTTCTATTATTAAACTTGCTGTTAAAAAATGTGTAAATGTTAAATTCTCCAACATTTTATATAATTATAGTACATTTTAATTATATAAAATTGAAACACTATTATTCCATTAATAAAATTACAATAATTACAACATAAATATGGAAATATATAATTTACCAAAAACATATATTGGTAGTGTGGTAAAACGACCATCGAAAACCTCAAAAACGCCTTATGTTGCAGATATTATATTAGATAATGACGATACAAATACTGAATATATGGCTCATACTGCCGCTCTTGGTTGTTGTGGGATGGTTGACTCTGGCAAACAAATAGTTATGATAGATTCACCTAATCCAAAAAATGTATGCAAATATAAGATCATGTTGGCTAAAACAATTGAACGCGATAAAACAATTGTAGTAGGCGTTGATCCAAACATTGCAGAAGATTTAGTGGAAAAATGTATAAAACTAAATCTGATTTCTTCGTTAACAAATGTCAAAAAATATAAAAGACAAGGAACTATATCTACTTCTCGGTTTGATTTCATCGGAGTCGATGGAAATGGCACTTGTTTTATTTTAGAAGTTAAAAATGTACCATTGGCAGATTATATTGATTGTTACGAAAAAGAACGTAAGAAAATGGATTTCAGTAATAGAGAGATTAATAGTAAAATAGCATATTTCCCAGATGGTTATAGAAAAAAACAAAAAGATACAGTAAGTCCACGAGCCGTAAAGCATATTACAGAACTAACAAATATAAAAGTTAAGTATAAACAAAAAATTAGATGTATTATGTGTTATGTCATTCAAAGACCAGATGTCGAAAGTTTTCAAGCATCAAATGTAGATCCAATATACAAGAATGCCTTTAAAAAATCAATGGAATCTGGTGTTGAAATAATTCCTCTACAAATAGAATGGAATGAAAGTGGTACAGCACACTTTATTTGTGATGACCTAACAATTAATTGTTAGTTTTATGTTATAACTTACCATTTTCAATCATATATTCGGTTTTTATTTTTCTAATACTTCTTAAACTTATTTTAACAACTTCATCACGCGACATACCATATTCTTTTGCAATATCATGACTTACATCACGTGGTTTTTTTATGTATCTCCTATAAACAATATCTTTTTCTAATGGCTTTAATATATCCATATTTATTTTAGTAAATACTGGCAAATCATATGTTTTAGCTAAATTTTCATATATATCTATATTGTTATATTTATCCTTATACATGCTTTTGATATATGATGACATATAACTTTTAACCCAGTAACTTGAATATGTCGTAAATTTAGCATTATTATTTACATCATATTTTCTTGCTGCCATCATTAATCCAATATAACCTTCTTGTATCAAATCATTACACTGATCTGAATTTAATTTATGTCTCATAATGTAATTTTGTGCATGATAAGGCACTATTTTAAAATTATCCTTTGCAATATTATGACAAAACTGGGGTGAATTATATCCGCTTATAGTGTTTATTAATATAAAATATATTAAATTTTTCAATGGTATATATTTGTTTAGCATATGTTTATATTAGTGTATATTATTATGTAGTATATAATCAATTTATTATTTAAAGTATATTATTATACTATTATACATAATTTATGGTAAACAAACTAAATGTCTTTAAAAAAATAATATTTAGCATCCGCAGAATTATCTGCAATTACTGCGATTGAAGGTGCTATACCCAGTAAAAAACATATAATAGTTATTTTGATAATATTACAAAAAAATCAAGATGAAATTTTTAATTATATTCACTTTAATGAATTAGAAAAATACAATAAATAAAATTTTACTTTTAAAAATAATATTTATTATACAACATATATAATATGTTTACTAATAGGTTATCAATTCTTGATTATGGTAATGGTATCCCATACGAGGATACTAGTAAATACATAGAAGGAGACACATATTTTGATATAACTAATAATGAATATTATATATTTTATATATATTACCCCCCCACATTCCCCTCAGATCCATCTTATGCAGTCTGGCAGTCTTTATCTGCCTGGCAGACACCTCAACCACCACCCGTATTTTCTCTTAGTAGTTTAATATCAAACTATCTTGTTCAACCAACATTAACAAATTCATCATGGAATGGGCGCACTATTCAAAAAGTAATTGGGTTTAAAGCAGATGATAGTCTTTTTCCACCACAGAGATCATATTCTCTTGGTAGCAATAATGTAGGTATACGATTTAATTTATTACAATTATGGAGAGAATTAAATAACACAAGTTACCCAGATGCAACAGAACTGCACATGTATAATATTACAACCGGAGGGAAGGGTGGTAGTGGGGCGTGGGGTGCTGGTGGTGGCTATTCTACGTGGAATGGGGGTGGTAACACCAGCTACTACCCCGGAGCTGGTGGTGGTGGAGGTGCATCTGGTATAGTTTCATATAAAAAATATACTATGTCTCAGCTCGCATCTTATGATTTTAGTATTAATGGAAAACTAGTAGACACCAATTACGCCACCTCACGAAGAGAGATGATGAGAGTTTTAATTTCCCCAAAAGATGAGTTTAGTAATAATTATTATGATTTTTCAAATGGATTCCCTAATAATGGTTCCAACGGCCGAACGCCGTACACATGGACCACCCACGAAGATGATGATTCGGGGTCGTGGAGCGTATCGATATCATCCTCTTATCCGGTGAATGGTGGAGATGGTGGGGATGGTTTTGCTTTAGATTTAAGTCTAGGTTCTAGAGGTGGACAAGGTGGGTGGGGTTCATATGCGGTGTTTGGACCCAACACCAGTCATGTATATCTACCAGATAATGGTGTTTCCAATACTACGGGTGGTGGGTGGGGGGCGCTAGGGGGCACCCCGGTATTTGGTAGGGGTGGTGATTATATATACATAAAGGATGTTTCTTCTTGTCATAATCATAACGCAGTAATAGCTGGTAATAGTACTGCAGATATAAGTAGTACTTTACCTTACAACATATCAACAAATCGTATCGGAGAAGGTGGGTGTCTGTCATTTAATTCTTCTTGGGCGTATAATATTGCATATACAAATTCACAAAGAAATTTATTTGAAACTGATTTATATAATATTTGCACTGGCTCGAAGGGTAATCCCACAAGTACACAAAGTTTTGGCGGTACTAACTATGTGTGGTGGGCACGTCCTGGTGGATTAGGAGGCGATTTTGATTTTTCAAATATACAACAACCAGATTTATTAAGATTTGTTTTAGATAATAATAATGATAATAAAATGAAATATGATAATATTTTGACAATGACAAAAGGTGGGCGTGGGGGGACCGGCGCCGGGGGAGCCTCGCACTCTGACCAGCTACCTCTTACAACAACATATCCTATTATATTTATTTTTATTACTCCTCCAAGTTAATATATAAATATATTTATATAAATATATTTATATATATGATAATATTAACAGTAACAAAGAATAGTGGTTTATGTAAAAATAAAACGAAAAATAATAATACTTCACATCATCCTACTTTTATATTGTTTGACGAAAATAATTTATCTTTTAGTGAAGTTCCTTATAATGAAACATTAAATTGTAAACAATCTGAAGAATATTTTAATATAAATGATAAACCATCATTTAGACCTTTCGGGATAACTTATGATATTAATAATATTTATGTTGCAAGCAATAATATAATATGTTCTTTCAGTAAAAAAAATTTTTCTTTTAAAAAAAAAATATCAGAAACTGGATTAATAAACTCACACCAATTGTGTTGTAAAGATGGATATTTATATAGATGTGATACAGCAATTAATTGTATCACAAAAATAAATTTATCCTCATTAGAAGAAACTTATATTGATCTTGTGAATGGTAAGGTAATACCTAATTTATATGAATGTAATAGTGCATATTCAAAGGATTTATATCACATTAATAGCTTTTGTATATATAATAATAAATTGCATATTGTTGCTTCAACATATGTAGACATAAATGATGCTTCGAAAAAATCTAAGTATCAAGAATATATGAACATATCCCGTAATGAAATAAATAATTATATTGATAATTATATTGATAATTATATTGATAATGATAATAGTAAAACAACCTATTTAAGGAATAAAAGATTACTTAATTTGGCTTTTATAGAAAATAATGATGATTTTAAATTATCACGCCATATAACTTATGATATTGCCACAAATAAAATAGAAAAAATAGATAAGATTTATTCTTCTAAACACCATGATATTTTATTTATTAATGGTAATATATGGTCGTTATCTACAGAAATGGGATTACTTATCAAAAAAAACTCACAAGGAATAGTAAGTGAATATAAATTAGTAGATGCACAAGATTATTATTTGCGTGGTATTACTAATGATGAAAATTTTATTTACATATTTGCAAATTATATTTATAGAAAACTAAATTCGGATAATAATACAAATGCTGATTCGGAAAAAAATAAATTATGCGTTTTTGATATACAAAACGAAACTATAGAATATAAATTGCTACCAGATAATTTTAATGTAGTAAATCAAGCTGTTATGATGAAATAATTATTTAGTTTTATGTTTAGATATTATGTGACATTGTAGTTGTTTTTCACTATTAAACGTATCTTTACCACAATGAGGACATATTGCATTTTTTCTTGATAATTCCCGCTTTTTCTTTGCAATGGCATTTTGTCTATTTTTTTCATCTTTTTCTTTTTGGATAGCTTTATTGCGTTTTTTTATATGATACATATTTAGAATTTGGCGATAAAGTTGCATAAATTTATTATAGTTCCTTTTTTCTAGTAAATCAAAATTATTATTATGTTCGTCAAGAAACTCACTCCATGTATTTATTATTTTAACTGACGGACCAAGCGTAACATTGTATCCTTGAGATTTTAAAGATAAATTAACAACATAATTAAAATTCGTAATTTGCACACCAGATTCACGACAAAATGGACAACAAAATAATTTTTTCTCACACAATTTATCATAACACTTGCTACATACACCATGACCACATTCAAATAATTCCATATATTCTATATTTGGTTTATTTGGGTGTGGTTTTTGCGGAATACTAATACTAAAATAACTATCTTCACAACATATATCACATTGATTGATTCCCGCATTAATATTACAATAAAATGTTTTAAAAGAACTCATATTACATTTACTTTATTGATTTAATTAAATCATAATTAAATCAATTAAATCAATTCAATTTTAAGTTTATTAATCAAAAATTATAATTTTTATAATCCATTCATTTTTTCAAGGCGTTCTATTGTTTTGTCTAAATTACTTTTTCCGACAACCCCATTTGTTAAGTAATCTGTGTTAGGAGCTTCTTCATTTTTCTTTATATCGCGATATACAGTATCTATTTTCTTAAGAATATTATTTATAGCGTCTTTATTTTTACTACTAATAATTTCATTAGTGAAATCTACTATTTCTGTTAATAAAGAAATTGAAAAATATATTAAAAATCTTCTTCGTTTTGTAACACCGGATGTATATTTTATACAAAAAATTGTTAATAATGCATTAATTATTTTGTCTATAGCTTTATTTTTACGCGCCTTACATTCATTTAAAATTGTGTCCCATATTAACCATATTGGATCCATCTGATATTTATCTTGTACTGGTATAAAAGACCTTCGCTCACATTCACATTTTTCTCGACGTTTTTTACAAAGTATTTGATATTCTAATAACCATTCAAGCCAATAACATGCATTAACAGCATTTTTAGATTCTTTAGAAATATGATAACCTAACTCATTTATAGCAATAAATAATTCCTTTGGATCGGTCTTTAAGAATATTTTTTGTGCATAATTAATGGTTGGAGCTTTTAACTTACTTGCAATATTTGTCATATCAAATTCTTCTTGTTTTTTTATTTTAACTGGTACAAATGTGTGTTTCTTATGAGAATAACACAATACACATATTATTTCAGAAAACAATTGCCGTATCTTCTCATTATTACGTAAGCGTAATTCATTATCGATATATCCATTTGATAAAATAGTTTTGAAATTATCAAAACGTAATGCAATATAGATAGGTAATCTAGGATTTCCTAAATGTATATAACGACTTATAAATAGTATAATTGTCTCCCATAAATCAAAAAAATGGCCGGCACATATTAATTCTGCACTCCAATAACACGCCGATTCTACTTTACTACATGTTAAACACGTGATCAATTCATTTTTTACTTTAGTTTTTTGAAATTTAGAAAAAGTAATCCCTTTAAATTCCTTGGAACTTCTTTTATCATTAATATCAATAATACTCATATATTAACATTTAATACAAAAAATATACATCTAATACATATATATATGAAAATTATGAACAAGATAAATAAATTTTTTTCTTTAAAAAAATTCAACAAAAAACCTATATTTGAAAGATTATTTTATATCTTACTGGGTATTCTTTTATTTGTTGTTTTGTTAAATAATGCTCGTAATAATTTAGGTATAAAAGAAGGATTCGAACAAACTGGTGAATTTATCGTTAAAAAAAAACCAGAGGAAATATATGATGATTTTTATGTTGATTTATATGACGATTTAGTATATAATAAACCGAAAAATAATTGCGAATTAAACATCATTAAAAAATTTACTAATCTTGATAAAAAAAGCTCTGTATTAGATATAGGTTCTGGTACTGGACATCATGTGAATATGTTCAGTAAAATAGCTAGGTCGGCTGTAGGAATTGATATAGCTCCTTCTATGGTAAATATATCTAAATCTAATTATCCTAATAACGAATATATAAATGATAACGCTTTAAATTCAATGGCTGTTCAACATCAGTCCTTTACACATATTACATGTTTATATTTTACAATTTATTATTTCGAAGATAAACGTGCATTTTTCAAAAATTGCTATGATTGGTTACTTCCAGGTGGTCATTTAATATTACATTTAGTTGATAGAGATAATTTTGATCCAATAATCCCAGCCGGAGATCCATTTAATTTTGTATCACCACAAAAATATTCTAAAGAAAGAATAACAAGTACAATAATTAAATTTAAAGATTATAGTTATAAGTCAAATTTCGAATTAAAATCAAATGAATCAATTGCGATATTAGAAGAAGAATTTAAAAATCTTAAAAATGGCGATGTTCGTAAAAATGAACACAAATCATATATGCCAACACAAAAAGAAATATTGTCGAAAACCAAGGAAGTTGGATTCATTATGTCCGAATATGAAGAATTAGCTAGTTGTGGATATTTTGCACAATATATTTACGTTTTACAAAAACCTAATTAAATAATAGTAAATATTAATATGTGGTATTTATACATAATATTAATATTTATTTGTCTTGTTTTATTTTGCAAATTATATATTAAAATTTGCTATCCATTCTGGTGTAATCAACCAGTATATCACATTTATGATTTATTTGGAAGATTTAAATTAAATACAATAATTAGCAATGATCTGCCTAATATTAACAAATATGTCAATATTATTGATATTAAAACATATAAATATAACGAACTAGATGATACACAACTGAATGAAATATGTGATTTTATTAGGAATAATTATTCTAGAAAATCTCAAATAGTTGAATATATTCCAAAAAATCACAATATTTTAGAATATTTAAAAGCATCAAATCACCCTTCTTTTATAAATGTATATATAGAACCTAATATAACTAAGAAAATTAAAAATAATTATTATTCTGTTATGAGTGCTCGTCCTCTAAATGTTACGATAAATAATAAACATCTTTTCTCTACATATTATGTAGATAATTTATGTGTTATTGAAGCAATGCGAAAAAAAAATATAGCAAATAAATCAATACAAACGTTCCATTATAATGGAAGCCGCATTTATTCAAAAATTAAAACTGTTTTATTTAAACGTGAAAATAAATTAACAGCAATAGTCCCTTTAACAATATTCAATATTAAAGCATTTGATATATCACAAATATCGTTTATTAAATTTCCCCACGAAATGTATAAAGTAATTGAAATATCGTCTGAAAATATAAATATATTTGTTGAATTTGTTAACTCAAAAAAATCAGATTTATTATGTACTATATTACCAGATTTATCAAATTTATTATCTAATATCAAGGTTAATAATATATCATTATATGGAATTTTGTTAAATAAACAATTAGTATGCATTTATGTATTTAGAGATTCTGCTACTTATTATAATAAAATAAATAGTATTGAATTATTGGCTTCATTAGAAAATTGCGATACTAATATTTTTGTTGCAGGGTTTACACAAGCTCTTTCATTAGTTTGTAAAAAAATGGAGGCTGGTAAAGTAATTATGGATGAGAGTTCAGCCAACATAATTATATGTAATTATCTCTCTAAAATTAAAAAGACACCATTTTTAATAACAAATGGTGCTTATTATTTTTATAATTATAGGACTTCTACAATACCTCCTTCTAAATGTTTCATATTAGCCTAAATATTTTATAAAATATATTGTATTAAGATTTATCTCATATATTTACCTGCTCTAGCAAATGAATCTGTAATAAATATTATAAAAACACCTAGAAATGAGTACAAAATCAATTCTTCAGTAACATGGCCTGTTTGTTCATCTTTTTGTTCTTGTAATAAATATAATATTTTATCTAATTTAGTAAGAAGTTCATCTTTACTAGAAATTGGCTGTTCACTCATCTGTGTATAATACGGAACATGCTGTTTGTAATAATCATTTCTTTGTGCACCATCGATATTTGTAAATTGTTCTAAATTAATTGGCTTATCACCAACATTAGTATTGCTATTAGAATTATTATGTATAGTATCTGTATTTTCTTCATATTGATCTAATTTAGAAGAAGTTGATTCATATGTTAAAGGTTGATAATTGTCATCATTAGAATTCGATGTATCATTTTCAATCTTATCGTGTATATTTTTTATATGATTAATGTTATCATTTTCTTGAATATTAGTATTTTTACTTTTATCATCTCTCTTAGATTCAAATGATTCTTTAATAGCTTTCTTTAGGGTTTTAGTTTTACCATTACGTTTTTTATCATTATTACTTTGTTGTTCTATTCCATTATTATCATAAGGGGCAGCACATAATGCTAAATAACTCATTTGTCTATATGAAAATAAGATATTATTATTTTGAAAATCTCCTTAAAAAATCTATATATACTCTATATAAGATGAAGAAGATGTATACTGAAATTATCACAGTAGTTGTATTATTATTTTTGCTGTATTGTAGACCAACAGCATTAGTAAATTTTACAAACACCATAATAGGTAAGGTTTTATTTGTGGGTGCTACGATAATAGCATCTCTAATTAATCCTTTAGCTGGTTTATTCTTTGCCACTATAATGATTATATTTATGGAACAAAATTATGAAGGTTTCAAAGAAGGGCAGAGTGGTGCAATTGAACTAACTACATTATTTAATTTCAAGGCTCCACCCGCCGACGCCGACGCCAACGTCGG
>CEVP01032977.1_pt1 | contig 50972 bp, 34 predicted proteins | sample 427071 | NCBI WGS metagenome assembly CEVP01 (sample SAMEA2623808, study PRJEB7988) | marine metagenome | isolation source: saline water (ENVO:00002010), including | reverse complement strand
CCACCAGTTACAACTAATGTACCAGTTGTAGTTGATGTAGAACCTGTATTTGTTGTAAGTGCTAAGTTACCTGCAATTAGAGGAGCATCAGTACCAGAGAAAACTTCGGATGTATTAGTTGCATTATATAAGAATCTATATCCACCTGTACCTGACCAAATATTTGAGTTAGCATAATCTTCATCCCAACCAAAGAATCCAACACGTGCCTGAGTATCGTAGTATTTAATCTCAACACCACGATCTTTATTATCATCAGTAGTGGGGGCAGTGTCTCCACCAAGAGTAATGATGGGGTCATCTACCGATATTGTTGTACTATTTACTGTGGTAGTAGTTCCGTCTACTTGTAGATTACCACGTACTTGTACTAAACCTGTTGCAGCATCATCGTCACCTGGATCTAATACCATAGTGGCATCACTGGTTCCGATAGTGTTCTGCTGTAAGTAGAAATCTTCTACTTGAACTTTTGAAGCAACATTAGTTGCTGTGATAACAATACCATCATCTGATGTTACGTTTATCACTGATGTTCCTGATCCTGCATTATTTGAAATAATGTCAAGAGTTCTATTTACAGAAGAGTTTACATTATGATGTATTTTTAAAGAACCTGATGAACGTTCTATTGTTTGTAGAGGTGTGTTTCCAGGTCTGTCAAGTTTTATAAGTGCACCACTAATATGAGTATCAACATTAATGTCTACTCCACCTGCACCAGTATTATCTACATTGTTAGCAGTAAATAATAAATTTCCACTGGTATCATTTACAGTAACATAATTAAGATAATTAAATCCTCTATATCCTGTTGTCGCTGTTAATTCTTGATCTAACTCAAAAGTTTCTACAGTATTACCATCAGCAAATCCCACCCTATTGTTTTGCATTTGAGTGTTATCGACTGCAAGTGCTGCAATAGTAACGTGACCATTTGCATCTACATCAAAATCTTCTTGAGCAAATGATGCTAAACCTTTCTGTTCTGTAGCAGCAGCAGCGAGGTATCTCCAATTACTTACATCTCCACTTGTATGAGTAGGTGCTCCTTGTCCTGCACCAATATCTGTTATTGCCTGATATACTTTGCTTGCATTCTCCAGAATATCGTATCTATTATATGTTGAACCTGCATTATAGGTTGCATACTTTGAACCTTCAGTTGCAGTGGCAATCGGTACAACGGTTGCTTGTGTAATTCTTCCATATCTGTCAACAGAAAATTTAGATGCGTTTACAGTTTCTGTTCCGTATGGTTCACCATTAGCACCATTAGCGTCTACAGATGTTAATGCTTCAACATTATATGAACCCACAACAACCGCAGTATCAGCAAGGTCGATAAATGGGTTAGATGCTACACCATCAGGTGTAGTAAATATAATTCTACCTGCACCACCAGTTAAGTTTCTAGTAGTGATTTGTCCTGTAGCAGTTCTAGCAAGCATACCAAATGTGGTTATGTTCGCTAATGCTGTTAAGTCACTATCTAATCCTTGTGCGTCAGTAATTCCATACTCAGCAAGTGTAGATGCTAAACTAGCACCAACAACCCTACCTCTTGAATCAACTTGAACTCTAGAATATAGAGCAGTTGCATCAGGATCGTTAGCATTATAATGTGGAAGAGATGTAACTAATTCTAAGTTTGTAGCAAGGTTTAGGTTAGAAGAACCATCAAAAGAACCTGATCCAGTTATAGAACCTGTTAATTGAATTTGTCTTGCAGATGCAAGTCTTGTAGAAGTAGAAGCATTTCCAATTAACGTAGCACTAATAGCACCCGCCTCAAAGTTACCGTCAGCATCTCTTTTAACGAGAGTGTTAGCAGCGTTTGATTCAGTTTCTATTGGTCTCTCATATCTAAGAGAGTTCCAAGGCGTTACACCATCTCCGATTTTGATACGTGAAGTATCAATCTCGATGCCAAGTTCACCTTGTGCCAAGATAGGGTTGATGTTTGCCCACTGTTGAGCACCATCACGTCTTAATTGGAGTCTATTTGCCATTGTTTATTAAGGACACTATTGCCTCTTTGATATTTATAAGCAAAATAGAAAGGGACTCAATGTCCCTGACGCTATTCTGCTGTTAGTTCGTCTACCGTATTAGTTTTTAGATATTCGAGTGTTTCAATAGCACCTTGCAATTTGAGCATTTGAGTCTCGTTATCTTTTACTTTTGCTACGAGTTGTTGGTTTTCATCACGTAGTTTAGTGTACCTACCTTTAAAATCGTCGAGAAGTGCTTTCTCGTCCATTGTCTCAGGTGTGTCTACAGTCATTGGTTTTTCTCCAGGAATGATTTTAATAGAGATTTGATCTCAGTCAATTCAGATTTTAGCACGCTTACATCAGATTGGAGGTCGGAAAACTCGTCATCTTTCAACTTGCGTTTTTTTGCTGCACTACCATTAGTAGCATTAATATTTAGCACAGCACCAGAAGAGGAATCTCGTATTAAGTTTGGATGACCCTCGACTCTCTGGTATTTTGGTTTCATTACAGATCACTAAGTGCAATAACTCTAAGGTTCTTGACCTCTGGGACGTAGCACTGATTAGACGAAGTTAAAATAATTTTAACCTGTGCTATCGTAAATTCAGTTCCCTCGAAGGTGTACTCAAAATCTCTATAAAGAAGACTTTCAGTTTTCTGAATTGTTTTGTCCTCAAGACCATTACCATTAAAATATGTATAACCTATTTCATTGACTGGAATTGTAGTTCCAACAGGTACAATTTTATACATAACTTTTATCTCTGTAGCAGGATGTCTCCATCCTTCAAATCTTACTCTAAGTGAGTTAGCAGGGTTAATAAGATTCATTACCTTAGTAACGTAAACTGCATCATCAAGATCACCTACAGCACTCTCTGCGTTGTTACTACCAACCGCAAGGTCATTAACTCTGTTCATAGTAGTAATAAGAGAGCAACGATCTGTGTCAAGAACAGGAGATATGTTTGCATTAGATGTTGTCATTATCATTTGTACGTTCAATGATTTAGAACCAGATAATTTAGCATCTTCATTTACTTGTGAGCAAACCATCTTAGGTTCGTCAAGATAATTATCCTCATTAGGAATCATATCGTAGTAAATACCATCATTAATAAATGACGCTTGAGTTACATTGTTACCATCCTGTATTGATGTACCAGATACTGAGTTAATTCTAGGAACAACATCTGTCTCAGGATATACTGTCATTTGTAACTGAGGATATAGTTGATCAAACTGTATGTTCTGTGTAGCAACTACATCAAAACCACCACTTACAATACCTGCTGTAGATACTGATGATACTTGAAGTTTATATGTATCAAGTGTTGGACTACCAACAGCAGTGTGTAATTTATTGATTTCTGTTAAAGGAATACCGTCAAGGTTATAACATTCAACTATGCTGTTAGCACTGTGTGCTATTGCAGTAGTACTTGCTTGTCCACGAGAACCTGATGGTAATGTAAATATTTTACCGTCACCAGATATGCCAGTATATTCAATAATTTCAAAATGTTGTCTAGGAATTTCTGGATCACGAATAAGGATATAACCTTTATTAGATGTGCCTACTGTAGAACCGTTGATAACAGTGTGGAATGCAGCACCATCCATAACGTGTAACTGGAATGAACCTGTAACACCATCACTTGCTGTAATACCATTTGTATGATATGCAGAGTCTATTATAGTTGGTGATACTTCAGATTTAACACCACTCATCAATACTGAGTTAGAACCATCGTGCATACAATGGTTTGAATGACGTACTTTAATTTCAGTTGCTCTGTTAAAGTATGAGATAGGAGCAGATGGATAATCATTAATATCATCACCTTGGAAACTTGTACCACTTGTTCCAATAGTTCCTGATCCAGTTGTAGCAGAAGCAATCACCTGAGTAATTGCATCTCCATCAGCAAATGTACCTGTAATTGATTTAACTGTTACAACTCCTGTTCCTGCGTTCCAGTCAGTAACCATAGCAGAACCACCAGTACCATTTGTCACTACTGTTCCAGTAGCAAATGTACCAGATACACCAGTTAATGTAATAGTACCAACAGATCTTGAGGATACAAGTCTATAGATGAAACTAGAACCAGATGCAACACCTTCTCTAAAAGTTCCTACAACATCATCAAGTATTAAGTATGCGTTAGATGAACCTGACACACCTTGTACAACTTCACGAACAATAGCAGATGGAGCAGGAGATACATCAGTCTGTGTAAGTTCAGCACCGATTGTAAAGTTAGCAACGTGGTCTGCAAGTATTATTTTAATCTCTGGTTTTGTAGTTTCTATAGGATCTAATCTTAGTCTTGATATACCAAAGTTACCCTCTGCAAGTTCTGCGTTATTGAACCAAGCAGTTCCAGATCCTGCTGTATCAAATACCGCTTTATATAATGTAAATTTAAGATCTTCATATTGATCAGCAGTCCAAGTAGATGCGTTCTGTGATTTGAATAAAACACCTGCATATGGTTGTTCAGATATTGTTCTATCAGATGTAACATCATCTTCACCCATTCTTGAGATCCAAAGTTTATATTCATTGGAGTCAGAAAGTATAACTGCACAGTAGTCTCTATTCTCAGTCACATATACAGGTGATGGGAATGTAAACTTAGTTGGTATTGTACCATTTTCAGATAAGTTAATATCAGATGGTAGTAATGTTACGTCAGAGAAAGCAAGAACTTTTGTAGTTGGATAACCATTCGCCATCTCTCTGATCTGACAAGATACAGGGATTCTTTCATCACGAGTTCTAAAGTAAATATCGATACTTGTTAAGAATGCACCACCCTTAGATTCAACCAAGAATGATTGTGCAAGAGGGTCATACCATCCAGTATCTCTAACAGTTAATGATGTACTGTTAACTGTACGATCTTGTGTTACTGTGTCTCTTACGACATCAGCATTTCTAACTGCAAGAATTGTTTGTTGCTGAGTTTCGATAACACCAGATGCAACATAGTTGTGTTGTGCAGCAGAGTCAACTTCACCAGGAACTCTAGAGTCAGTGGAAGATGTTGTTACACGAATAACACGAGTACCAGTAGCAAATCTTGGGTTGGTATTAACAGCAGGATTAGGAATCCACATAATACCTTCCATATCACCATTAGTATTAGCAACTAATCTCTTAGGTTTAACAACAGCACGAGCACCAGATGTAGCACCTACAAGAATTTCTCCTTCTAATGGGTTTCCATAATATGTACCTGCAACTGTATCTGACATTGTTCTAGTGTCAATGTTAATGAATCCAGTAGTAGAAGCGTATGATGTAGGTAATTCACTCTGATCATAAGGTGATAAACCATCAGTAAATCCTTGATTAGGATCAACAAGTTTTAAACGACATTGTGATGTCTGTCCTACAACAGTTTCACCAACAACAAATGGTGTATCATTAGTACGAATATCCTCAACAGTATTCTTAATAACCTCAAGTAGTCTTGGTGATGTGTAGAAGTTTACATCTACATTATCAATAAATGAGTAGAATCTTGTATTAGGTTTTAAACGTTGAATCTTAAAGGCAATATTTCTAGATCTAATAAATGGAACTACAGTTCTTTCAATAACACGATCACCTAATGACTGACGGTCAATTCTAGGAGTAATACGAGTTCTTAAACCTTGTCTAGTTTGTGAACTTGTTGTGTTACTTACATTAAATGTAATCTGTCTAATACCACGTCCACGCATATGTAAGGTAGAAGAAGATGTTGTTGTAGATGACCAGTTAGTTCTCCAAGAGTTCCATTGTACAGGAGCAAATCCAGTGTTTGTATCAGCACCACTTGCTATCATTGATGCTTCAAAACTTCCTTCCATATTAACAATTCTATCTGGAGCACGACGTGTATCTACCCAGTCATCAGATGATGGATATAAATCAAGACGACCAATGTATGCAAATACGTTAAATGGGTTTACATTCTCAACTCTAGAAGCATAAGGTTGAACAATAAATCTTGTTTCTGTATAAGGTCTTGTAATTGTACCTGTATCGTGAACAGTAACACCACTAGATTGTGTAGTACTAAACTCTAACGATACATTTGTAGTGTAGTGAGAAGGACGTAAAACACCTTCTTGGAAATCTAACGCTGCACCAAAATCTTCGTGAGTAGTATCTGTAGAATCAAAACTTGTAAAGTTGTCTACAAGGAATCCGTTTTTAAATTTATCAAATCCATCACTATCTTTTATAGGTAATGAACTTGTTTCTAATTCAAGCAAACTAAGAGAAGTATAATATTCTAATTGGTCAACACGTTTCTCAATAGCACCGATGTCACGCATAGTGAATCTACGATTATTCTCTCTTGAGATTCTTACATCTTCTGGAGAATATCCATATGGTCTATGAACCATAGTTGCTAGTAACATTGCATTATCAATGTTTGCAGGAATCTCTTGCTGTTCTCCAGATATACCTTTAACAACTTTAAATTGTTGCTGATCAGTTAAGAATACTTTATCTACTCTACCAAGATAGAAATCGTAGTCACAACGGAAATCAGATTCTGGTTTAGGAATATCGATAACAGTAGCATTATTAGATACGCCTCCTGATGCAAAACTACGATCTTTAAAGTCTAATGATGCACAGTTAACAAAGTATGGTGCACCGATGGTTCCTGATCCAGATAATACAGGAGTTACACCTGGACGGAAATCAAGAACATCTCTAAGTTCTTTTGCAACACCGTTCTCAACGTACTGTGGAATGTCATCATAATCTACACCAACATATGATTCAGATGCGAAATAGTCACCAGTTGCTTCGTGAACAAACCTATTAAATACAACTTTTAATTTTCTTAATGGTTTAGTTGATGCTGCAAATCTAATTAGTTTTGAAATATCATAGTAATGTCCTTGTTGGTTAGGATCAAGGAAGAATGATGTTGTTATATTTTTACTACCGTTTTCAATAGAACCATCAGCGTCATTAATAATACCACTAATAACTACATTGTTAGCATTGAAACCTTGTACAGTTTCACCTAGTTGGAAAAACTTATCGTTCTCATATACAAAATGACAGATATATGAAACAGAATTAAAGTTTACAACACGTGCTTTTGCTTTAGATGTTTGTCCTTCAATAATTGTACCTTTCTGGAAGATAGTAGCATCCTGCATTGTAATGAAAGGAACCTTTGCAGAAAGGTCATCTAATGATTCATATACTGCGTGTACCTTATAAACGTCAGAAGATCCCAAAGATATTTCTTCATCTTCAATACGTGTACCATATAATGATCCATAAGAAAGACCATACTTAGGAGCGTCAGAAGATATGTTTGTTTTCTCAATCTTCATCACTTCCATTTCTGTAGCGTTCTTTAACTTCTTCTCTGCTTGGTTTTTAGATACAGAAGTAATTAAACGACAAGATGTAACACCTGTTAAACCAGAAACTGTTAAAGATGTTCTAGGAGTACCAGTGCTGTTAAATGATAAGTTAGGTTCAATATCAATCAAAGTACCTGCTGTAGGTGCTAATTCTACTAACTGATAATGATCCTTATCATACGCAAGGAACTGTTCATCAGCAGGTAGAGATATTGTAAAGTCATTAGATCCAGTAACTGTTATATCATCAAAAGATCTTGCAACTATAACTGATTCGTCTGTGATGCTTCTAATAGATTCTTTAGGCATCTCAATTAGAAGATCAGCAGTTTCTTTATCATATACTTGTGCTCTACGACGAACCATAAATGAGTAGTCGCCATTACTCAAACCACTTGCAGTACCACTTGCATTTAAAGCAGATGTAATATTATTTGTTATTGTACTTGCAGATATAGGATATATCTTATCCATTGAGAATGTATTCACACCGTTTGGTGTTAGAACATCTCCAGGACGTAAATCAAGAGTAAAGTTTGAGTTTGTACCTGTAAAGGTAGTACCGTTAATATTAAAGTTAACACCACTAATAATAGTTTCCTGATCAAGAAGTAGATCTCCTGCAAATGTAATTGCATTTGTATCTGGATCTCTACCAGTTACACCTTTAGCATCTGTAATTTGGAAACTAAATGAATTTGTAAGAGTTCCAATTTCTACACCATCTTTTTCTATAACTTCTCCTGCACGGAATGTACCAAATACTTGATAGACTTTAAATACAGTTTGTGCTGATATAGCATCTACAACAAATGCTTTTGCTCTGGATGTTCTACCACGAATAACAGCACCTTGTCCCGCAGTCACAGCAGCAGACATTTGGAATGTAGTTAGTGGTTGAATATCAAAAATATATGTTTTAAATACTGTAGCGGATGATGTTACATTAGTACCACTATGATATTCATATGCAGCACAACGTGCATAACCTATAACTTCACCTGCTCCAGATAATGATCCACCTGGTGCAGTATCTCTAAACTCAAGAACCTGATAGTTTGCTGTTACATTATTACCATTAACTATAGGAGAACCTTTTACATTATTCATCAGCATATAATTGCCGAGTTCAAATGGAACTATAGAGTTTTGTAATGCTTTTGTATCTCTTGGTTTCTGTACATCAATAAAAGTAGGAACTAGGGTTTCAATCTCAAATCCTCTTACGTACGCTTTTCCTGGGGATACTTCTAACGCATAATATGCAGAAGTAGATGCAATTCCATTTGGAGATGTTCTACCTGGAAGATATACACCATTATTTTCACCATCGTCTTGATGCTCACGCATCCTTAGATCAAACTCTCTGACACTGTAATCACCAGACTCATCAAATGTACGACGAGCAAGTTCTCTTTCTATCTCATTATATGCTGTTCTTTCTACAAATGATTCTACTGCTGAATTATTAATACGCAATAGTTCAATAAAGTTTTTATCTGTGTCATCATCAATAACTTTCTTTGTTAATGAACAACGAATTCTAAATCTATGTGCACCAGGTGCTGAATAGTTTGATGTTCCAGTTGCATTATCGTTTAATGATGGATCATCTTCTGGAGTTACAATAGATTCAAATACTTCTAATCCAACTCTGTAAGAAGGACTGTTTGTATATTGATCAAGAATAATTGTTTGCTCAGTTACATCAACAAAATAACCACGTATAAAATATACACCAGTAGCGACTGTAGCAGTAGAACCAACAGCAGTAGCAGTTGTAGGTAACAACTGTGCAAATGGTGTGCCAACTTCAATTAGAGTAGATCCAAAAGTAAGTTCAGCATCAGCAACTAACTGTTCATTTGCAGTGAAAGTTCTAGTGTCACTATCTGATCCACCTGATGTAATATATTTTAAGTATAGAGTTATGTAACCACGTTCTGATTCTGTAGCAGATATAGAGAATATAACTTTTGCTTTGATACCAGTTGTAAGACCTGTAACTATTCTTCCTTCTAATTGTGAACGATATAACTCAACGTTTGTTCCTAAGAAACTTGCTTGTAACAATACTGCTTTTGCATCTAAGTCATAACCTATTTGTCCAGGGATGACCATTGCACCATCCTTAAACATATGAGTTCCCATCGACTCAACTTGATTCTGCATCAAGGATTGAAGCGTGGTTAATTCTCTTGCCTGTATCGGATACCCAGGACGGAAAAGAACTTTATAAAAGTTATTAGCAGCACTGAAGTCGTCGTAATAAGGACTTATATTGAGGTTGGTATTCTGTGGCATTGGTTAGAACTCTACAACGATTTTAATGTCTTCAATTTGGTCGCCCGCCCTTGAGATTGCTCTCCTATTGTCTATGTAGATCACTTTACCTGAATCCTTTTTCACTTCAGGTTTGGCGTAACCAGATGTGAATGACATACCTAAATCATACTCCGTGTTGTTTATGACACGTGTTGCTTCACCAGGAACTACAGGGAAGTTGATGTCAGGGTCAACAGACGTACCAGAACCCGAACCAACAATGGTGTTACCACCAGAAAACTCAACTTTATTACCAGTAATCTCAGGGAATATACCATCTACTCTGTTTTGATAAAATTTCAAAACTTTTGTTAAGGAGTTCCAAGAAACTACACGACCACGGGCAGTGACCTGTTGTCCACCCACAGTACGAGTTTGAGTTATGATTTCATCAGTATTAAATGATCCTGTGAAATCAGGAGAAAATATTACAGCATTAGATGCTGATAAAGTAATAGCGTCTGCTAATTCTTCGGTACCATACTTAAATGGATTAAGAGTTAATCCAATACGACGGTAATCATTATCAGTAGGGAAGTCTCCTGATCCCTCTGAGTATGTAAATTTGGTGTTGATCATAACACGGAATCCACCTAACTCAATAGCAGGAGTAGATCCGTGACCACCTTTAGGTGGAATAATAACGTCAATAGCACCACCAGATCCTGTACCAGAACCAATACCATTAACTTCATCAACAACGATTTTACCGAAGGAATAGTTAGATCCTCCAGAAGTCACAGTTGCAGATACAATACGACCACCATCAACAACGACAGAAATACGTCCACCAGTTCCATCACCTCTTAGAGGGATATTTTCATATGTACCATTGTTATATCCAGAACCAGATGATTGAATAACAACAGTGTCAATCTCTCCTCCAACAGCATCAGATTGAACAGCACTGTCAATTAAAACAGGCATATAATCTGCTGAGAAGAATTTCAGAACCGATCCCACTGGGATGGTGTACATATACTTCCAACGATAACCATCAGCAGTGGTGATAATAGAAGTAGAAGTGCCAGTGGGTTCGATCGTACTAGGTTTACCGTTCGGATCAGAGGGTGACGTTCCATTGTAGATACACTTATATGTTTGATAAGATGAGTTAACAACATAGAAATCAGCATCATATAGTTTAGTAGCACCACTAGAAGCAGTCTTACTAGATGAGTAGTCGTTACGATACATATCGTAAACATAACCTAAACCACCAGTAGTTTGTTCTGGGGGTATCCAGTCAATACGACGTACGACTTGAATAGCGTCACTGGCAAGTACACGCTTCATAGAAATCATATCGTCATATGCGTCTGAGAACTCTTGAAAAGAGTCTATAGGGGTAGGAGGATTATTCTCATTATCCCATTCTTGAGGGCGACCAATGAAAACATACAAACGGTCACGATTTGCACCCGCAGCGATGTCACTCTGAGTCGAATCTGGTCCCTCAAGTGATTTGATGAATTTTTCAGCGGTGAAAATTCTAAATTGATCGGTAAGTAATGCCATTGGATACTATGTACCTTCCTTTTATTTATAGTAGTTTAGTCAGGTTCGTTTCTGATATAGGATGGATAATTTATAAATTGGATAACACCTATGGCACCTGACGTACCTCCAGTGATATTTTCGTTCTTATTCCAGAGGTAATTTCCACTATTTGCAACTGGATTTTTGATAACAAGTTTCTTTGTAGTTGCATCCCAAGATTCAACTGTTCCTGTTACTCCACTTAAACTTCCTGTTATTGTTTCACTCTGAACAAAGTCATTAGTGTTATTCATTGTACGGAAAGTAAACTCAATAGTTGCAACGTGTGCATCTCCATCACCTAAAGCACCTGCAATAGAAACAGTTGGTGATCTAGCAGGAAGAGACGCATCTGTCATTTGGTCTCCAACTTGGAACAATGAAGTGTTTTGTCCACCTAATGTTTCCTCAATACCATATAGAGATGATGCAATACCTCCATCAAGACTTATTGCACCTGCATAGTCTGTATTAGTATTTACCAGATCAGGAATACCATCTCCTGCTCCTTGTAATTCATCATCATCTTCAAACTTTTTATCCTGTATTAGACCTATAGGATCTGTTAACTGAACTATATTGTCACCTATAGACTCTACTAATACGTGTGGTTCAACACCAGTTTCAGTAGATCCTGCTGTACCTCCTACAAAGTCAATAACTGCTGACAATGTATTAGATGATCCACCATCAATAAATGCTAGTTTATCAACTTCAAATGTCAAATACAGTGCATTTATTGCAGGTCTCCAATCATAAACACGAGCAATCTTATTACTAGAACTTTCAGAAGTTCTTATAACACGATCTCCCACATTAAAAATATACTGACTGACACCATTAACATCATCTGCGAGTGAATCTAATGTTACTTTTTGATCATATCTAAAGTTAACAGCACGGTCACAACCAACAAAAGATGTAGCAGTTTTACCTGTATATCTAATAACTTCACTTCCAATTAATATTTTTCCTGATCCAGGATAAGGTGAAGTAGTCTCAACAAATATTGTTTGATCAGATATACCCACATTATTAATAAGACCAGTTATATTATATAAAAATGAGTTAAATGCTTGTCTGTTTCTAGACCTTTTTATTAAATCAGTATTTCTAGTAAAAATTACTGAAGGTTCTGATGAAAAACCACCACCAGGATCAAGAACATTTATAGCAGTGATAGCACCTAAATCTACAGTAGCAACTGCTCTGGCACCACCTCCACCTCCACCATTGAGTAAAATAACAGGAGGAGTTTGGAAATACTCACCTGCGTTCGATATATTTACTGCTTTAACAATACCAAATTCATCTACCTCTGCAACACCAGTAGCACCCTGTCCTCCTCCACCAGATACAATAATATTAATATCACCATTCTCATAATTTGATCCAGTATCTTCTAAAGATAAACCAGTAAGTAATCCAGTAACAGGTCTGAGTTCAGCACCTGCACCACCACCACCTTCAATTACAGCAGTGGTTAGATCATTAAAATACTGATCTCCATTCGATAACATTTGAATGTATTGAATAGCACCCGCAGGTGCTATTAATGTTCCATCAGCAGCATATTGATCAGCATCCCATAGGATTGCTTTTGCCTCTGCTCCATATCCTAAACCTGCTGTTGTTAAAGTAATTCTAAATGGATCATATCCTTCACCTGGATCTAATACTTTTACAGCAGCAATTTGACCATTAGTAATAACAGGTTCAAGTATTGCTTCTCTTAATGGTGTTCCACAATTTCCAACTTTTAATTCTGGAGGGTCCCCTGCGACATAACCAGTCCCCCCATCATTAACAAATACGTCTTTTATACCATACGTACTGTTAAAGATAGGTTCTATAACTGCTCCTGATCCTGGGACTGTTCTTGTCATTACCTAATTTCTAATGTTCCAGACATATCGTTGTGGATTGTACACTGATAATATAGAGTGGTAGGTGCATCAAATGGAACTGTAAATGACTGCATAGCAGTGCTAGATCCACTAATACCTGTAGTATATGGGGTTCCTGATGTTCCAGTTGTGGACTGAATTCTTAGTGGATGAGATGCTCCAGTAGTATTATTGAAATCATATGTAAATCCACGATAAAGAATTATAGTAGGATCTGTTGATCCTCCAGATGGTAATCCAGGTCCGTTTACTGTATAGTTTGATTGTCCAACTGCACTAAAAACATATAGAAGTGTTGGAGATGGTTTATATACAGTTGCATTATTATATCCTTTAATAGGAGTTGATCCTGCGGGAGCACTTGTACCTTGACGTTTGAATCCTCTATCAACGTCTTCAAAAGTTGAACCATCGTTAGCAACTTGTAATTCACCGTTGGTATCAAGTTTTATTCTCTTAGTACCAATCTTAATTTCAGCACCATCTGCTAATTCTAAGTTGTTACTTGCATCAAGTGATAATTTTTTAGTACCACCACTACCAAATCTAATCTCTGCTGATTCTGGAATTTCTAAGTTACCAGATCCATCAAATTTAATTGCTTTATTAGCATCACCACCAAAACGAATATCTGTTCCTGTAGGTAAATCTAAGTTATTGTTTCCATCAAACTTAAGTTCTTTAGTAGATCCACTTGCACCAAAACGAATAGAAGCAGCAGCAGGTAGTTCTAATACATCAGAATCAAATGATAATTCTTTACCAGTATCAAACTTAAGTTTCTGTCCTGCAAGATCTACAACACCATCTTCATCTTGAGTAACTAATTTATTCTTAGATGAAATCTTAACATTACCTGCTACACCTAGTTCTTGAGTTTGGTTTGCAGTTCCTGTAGCGGTAACTGTAACACTACCACGAGTAGCACCTGCTTCAGCAGTAAATGATGCAAATGCTGCATCAATTTTATTACCAGTAGAATCTTCAATCTCTAACTCAGTACCAACTTTCATAGCACTGAAACGTGTACGAAGTGCTTCTTCTTGTGTTGAGTTCTCTGATGCTAGTTTAGATGTGATAGTACGAGTTGCACCTGTGTCTATACTATGAACAGTATGTTCTACTCTTTTTCTACGAGTAACTTCTTGGTCTGATCCTATAGAAATACCTGTATCATCCATCCAAATAGTAGAACTGGATAGATATAAATCCCTAAACTTAAGTGCTGAACTACCTAAGTCATATGTGTTATCGGTGTTTGGTAAAAGATGAGTTGAAATAACAACGTTGTTTGAACCATTGTTAGTCAAATTAGTAATGGCACTGCCCCCACCGCCACTACCTTGTAAGTCATCACCAGGTTGGAATCTTGAGTTTGCTGTATTCCACTTCAATACTTGACCATTCGTAATACTCGTTAGGTCTATATCTGTTAAATTAGATGATGCCAGATCACCTTCTGTAAATACTGAACCATTCCATTTTAGGACTTGGTTTGTTGATGGTGATCCAACACTAATTTGTAAGTTAGTATCATCACCTAATTGGGTGTATAACTCATTAATAACGTTATTAATTTTTATAGCACCGTCTCTGAGGGTATCTCCTGTACCATCATTTGCCGATACACCGACGTTTACATTCTGCTTAGCCATAGTAGGGGGGTTTTTCTACAGTTTTATTTATGTCATATCGAAAGATTCTGACGTATTATCCAAATTTACATCTTGTCTAGTAAAGTCAGGATTGTTATTATCCCGATCAAATGTAACTGGAGTCATATCGTACTTTCCAATACCAGTGTCAAATTTAAGGATAGAGGAATAATCTATAGACGTTCCAGAACCTGTTACAGTAAGGATCGCTAGATTGCTTATTAAAGGTGAGTTTTGTGCTTGTGTTGATGAACCAACTGGACCAGTTAATACACATCTATAACGATAACCCGTCATAAATGGTTGAGCATTTACTGTTAAAGTTGCAGTAGTATCACCAGTCAAATTAGACCAAGCAAATCCACCATCTGTTGATACTTGCCACTGATACGCAATAGTATCATTTTGTGGTTGTATCTCTGCTAACAAACTAAACTGTTGTGTATTACCACTTTGAACAGTAGCGTTTGTTGGTTGATTTGTTATAACAAGAGTAGGAGGTTGAGCAGGAGTATCACCACTTCCACTGTCACCACCAGTAGTTTGTGTAAAACCACTATTTGCAGGAACTGACATTGCCTCTTTCGAGGTCAGACCCATCATAAAAGGAAATACAGGATTTCCAGAAACATCTTCGGTAAGAAAATATGCAAAAGTACCACTAGGATACTCAGGTGTCACACAATATCTACCATTGTGTGTATCTAATTTACCTGTTCCACCAGTGTATTCCCAGTCTTCCATAAACACACCTGCGGGGTATGTTCCACTATAACCAGGTCTACTAGGTGCTTCCTCGCTCCTTACTGTCCATCCAGAGGACATTCTGATAACAGATGTAACATTACTGTTAGGATCTGTATATCCCCAAGGACCATATACAGGATAACCGTCAAAAGCATAACCAATTATTTTAGAGTGTCCATCAGGATGTCTAATATTATCACCATTATATTGAGATGAACCATAATAATCATTATATCCTGCCATCGCCTGATTGTTATTCCAACAATCTAAGAAGTCGCTGTCGTTATAACGGTACTGACCAGTTGACTCAGGATAACCACCACAACTATCTTCTCCATAATTAAGAGCAGAACTAATACCCGCTGCCACGTAGGAAAATCCTGACGGGGGCGATCCATCATTTCCTGCACTAGGATTAAAGAAGACGACACCGTTTGCAGCAATACCAATAGCACCCAGACTGACAACCCCAGAATTAGACGTGTTTGATCCACCTCTGTGAACAAAGTTGTGGTTGAAAGTATATGATGTAATAGTATTTGTGTTATTGGCATTAGGAAATGTTCCCGAAGTTACTGGAAAAGGTAAACCATTACCAGTTACTGTTAGGACATTATTACTGCTGTTATAGGTTGCATTTGCTGCCATAAGAGTATTTAGTCGTCGTCAAAGATTTGTGTAGGTGTGAAGGAACTAAGTGTTGTAGCACCGATGTTAACGGTGAGAACAGCAGAAGTTGATAGAACAGGAACCGCACCATTAGATGTGATACCAACACGGAATTCATCATTTGTATCTGCTTGTGTAGTAGCATCAGTTGTGAATGTAGAACTGGTTGCTCCAGTAATATTATTCCAACTTGTTGTTCCGTAATCTTTCTTCTGCCATTGATATGATAGAGTTCCGTTATTAACATTGATTGCTGAACCCATATATTGATGAGCACCACATACGTAATTAAGGGTAGCAGGAGCATCAGCAGCAACCGTGATACTAACACTACGTGTTGTAGCAGCATTAAATCCTGATGCGTAGGTTGCGTAATCTGCAACTTGATTACCGTTAAGACGATATACAACACCTGTTTCATATCTACTATTTCCACCGTAAGCAGTTGCATCTGCACTAAAGTAAAGTGCGTGAGTAGAATTACTAATATCATTTTGATTAAACTGATATGTTGCTCCACGTACAAATGTAAGAGTTGGTGCTTCAGCATTTGAAGTAAATTGACCACCAGTAAAGTTGTATCCTTTTCCAGATCCTTGATTATAGTAAGGATGAGATACAGACTTATCAGCAACTGTAATTGCATATGCAACAAGATTAGATATTGTAACTGTTGCAGCAACTTGGAATGTAGCAGTTTGACCTTGGTTAACAGTAATATTTCTAGGTGCTTCAGTGATTGTTATAAAGTTCTCAATAACTCCAGTACCACCTGATGTAGGAATGAAGTTAGGATCGTAAATATCAAGACCACCATTTAATGCAGGTCCTGTAGGTCCTAAGTAATCATCTGCAACAGTTGTGTTTGCGTTAATTGTAGGTAGTGTATATCCTTGACCTGCATTTTTAACATCAATTCTGGCAACACCGATAAGTGCTTTAATACGTCCACCAAATCCTGTTGAAGATATAACATCAACTTGAGGTCTTGTACTATAACCATCACCAGAGTTTGTTAATATTGCGTTAGTAATACGTCCTTTCTCAATAGTTGCAAGTGCCTGTGCATTACGTCCTTTAACAGCACCACTATATTCAAATGTAATAAGTGAGTTAGAAGATTCAATAAGAGCAACAGTTCTAGTTTCTTCCTCACCATCAATTACAAGTTCGTCACCTGCTTCAATAGGTGGTACAACTGTTGCTGCAATAACATCAACGTCAGAACCAACATAAGAGAATGCAACGAAGGTTGAACCTGCACGAGGAACTTCAGAGAATATAATTCTAGAACCAACAATCTCAAAACCAATTCCAGGTTCCTGTATAACACCATTTAACTGACATATAATATTGTTCTCAGGTAAGATTGTATTTGACTGTACACCATCAGTTAGAGTCAATGAGTAGAACACTCCATTTAACTTCAAGTTGAATGAGTTACGTAATGAATCAAAGTCGAATGATATATCATCTAATTGTCTTAACTTACCTTTATATACACCGTGGAATGTTGATCCTATAGCAGGTGCTTCAGTAAACTGAATGTTATCTGAGAATGCAGTAAATGCGTAGTCAGCACCAGGTGGTTGTAAGATACCATTTACAAAGATCATCATATGTCCTGCGGGATCTGGGAAGTATTGTGTACCGTTTCCTTGAGTTAACTTGAATGACTTCTGTACACCATCAAATCCTCTAAAGAATCTACGTACTCTACCTCTTAATGATCTAGCAGATGAACAAGCACCTTTGAAACTATTATCTCCAATAATCTGTGAGTTCTTCTGGAATGTTCCACTTGTTCCTTCTAAGTGTAATACTGCACGAGTACCAAACTGTGAAATCTTAGCAATCTTACCAAATGCAGTTGTATCTGTTATTGTGACTGCACCAATAGTTGTATATACAGATGGGAATAGAGTTCCAACTGGTACTTTTGCTAATTGATATTGTGTATTACTTCCAATATCAGATATTGTTACTCCTTCTGGAGTTCCAGTTTCATTTGCAACAAATACGTAATTATTATTTGTATCAATTTCAGTAACTGTTACTGTCCAACCAATACTAATACCACCAGACTGAACCTGTAATACGTCACCAACATTAAATGTATCACTAACTCCAGTATCAGTAATTAATGCAGAATATGTAAGTCTTGTAATTTGTCTACCGTGTACATATTCACCGAAGTTAGGTAATGTAACGAACGATTCAATCTCAATAATTTGATCAGTAACAGATCCATAGATAACGTCTTGGGGTTTAAACTCTCCAGTTACTGTGGAAATGTCGTAAGTGATTCTACCACTCTGATTATCAATTAGAGCACCATTATTGTTTCTAACAATTAGAGCAGTTGCTTTAGATCCAGTTGCAGTAGAGAAGAATTTATCAGTTGCAATAAACTCACCTTGACGGAAGTTAACAAGAACTCTATCGTGGTCACTAGCAAATGTACAAGTACCACCAGATGTAACACCTTCAATAGTATCACCTGGAGTAAATGTTCCATTGTAATCAATTAGTTTAATATATGTCTCGTTGTCAGTAGCAAGAACTTTACCAGTATTTGATGTAGCACCTTGAACAACAACCATCTCACCATTCTGAATCTTGATTCCAGTTCCACCACCTTGTGCAGAGAATGTATTACAAGTCATATACTTCGCTTGATACATAATATCTGCTAGATTATCTTCCATACGAACAATCTGAGCAGTTGCATTTGATGTACCACCGTAGATAACATCAGCAAGGTTAAATCCTGCTTTGATTGGTGTTGGTACATCACGTGTTCCATAAGTTGTAGGTACACGATCTACACCTGGATCTACAGCAACAGCAAGTGTATGTAATTGTGATGCAAGACCTGGACTTAGAACTAATGGTTCACCATCAATATATTCTGTAAGAACTATCTTAGAAGATGTTGAATTTGGATGAATATAGTAAACTGTTCCATCAAGTTCTGGAATGTTAGATCCAAGAACAATATACTCAACTCTGTCATATGGTTCAAAATTATTAGCAACATTAATAACTCCATCATAAACAGCAACACCTGCATCGAACTGTGTTCTTAGGTATGTTGTTGGGAATTGTGAGTATTGTAATGCAGTTAATATTAAATGGAATAATTGATGTAACTTATGAGATGCAGTTATAGTAGGACGTAATTCTCTATCAGGATTAGTTCCATCAAGTGAATAAAGAGGTTGGTTAGCATTTACACCAGGATCAGGTGCAGTTCCTAATAAGATATGATCCATCAACTCTTTAATCATTCTTGCGTGATAAAGAAGACGTGTTCTAAAGAGTGTTGGGTATGCTACAAAATTACCATCAGCATCAAACCAAGAGTTAACTAACTGTAAAGTTCTAGCATTACCGTTGGTAACAAAGTCATATACTATTGCATTTTGTATTGGAACAGCAAATGTAGCATCTCCTGCATATCCAGGATACTGAGTTAAAGTTTTTTCATATGATTCTAATTGAGTATATGTGTCGTTATACTTTAACAATCTTGCAGATTGTTTATACATTTCTGTACCACTTCCAAGACCGTGAAGAAGAACTTTAAATAATACGTGTGCAGCAGATGTCACATCATAACAAGTTCCACCTTTATATACAGTGTTGGTAGTGACAGGTGCAGTTCTTGTTATAGTTGCAAGATGACTACCATTACCCGCAGCAGCAGTTTCAACAGTATTAATAAGTATCTCCCAAAGGGTATTAATCGCAGAACTTTGTGTGGTGCAGTTTCCACTACCTGCTGAATCGTAAGTTATAGAAACATCACGTCTAATAGCACGTTCACCTGTAAGCGGCCATTCAGTTGGTAATGTTCTTGTAATCCCAGTCATATATGCTGTAGGATTACTTGTATTACTACTATCAAATAGATTGATAGGAATATTCATCAATGTTGTTATAGATGCTGCCTCGTTTACACAACGAACTCCACCACCACCAATAATGTATTTTATAGCATTGGTATTAGCACTTACAAATGCGTGTTGATGATTACCACCATATTCAACAGCACCAGAAACAGCACTTACAAATGTATGTGGATATTGTTCGCTTGTAGGTGCAGGGTTTACATTAACCTTAATACGTCCATCCTTAAATCTAACTCCATCAGTAGCACCAGATATAAATGTGTGAGTGTAATTTCCACCTGCACTGATTGCATTTTGTGCAGCATTTACAAATGTATGAGTAGTTACGTTAGTAGATGGAGTTCTTCCAGATGCTAAAACATTAACTGTGATTGTTGTTTGACCAACTGCCTTAACTGTTAAAGGAACATCATATGCTCTATCTTTCTTCCAAGTAATATTGTTTGTACCAGAAGAAACATATGTGTGTGGTGTAGTATTTGTTGAAGGTATTCCAGTAGATAATAAAACTTGAACTTTAAATGTGTTGAAGGTTACATCAGAAATTTCTAACCAAGAATCAGCAGCAGGGTCAGTAGCACGTGGATATGTATGATTTGTTTGATTGTTATCTTGACCACAAGTAAATGTTAGAGAATCAGTTGCAATCTTAATTTGATCACCATTTACAAATCCGTGTTGAGGAACAGTCAACTGCATCATACCTGTAGAAGGTTCATATACAGCACCAGTACTCTGATGTATTGTAGTTGTTGTTCTAGGATATGCGTGCTCAGTAGCATTACTATCTTCTGCACAAGTAAAGATCAATGAATTATCAGCAATCTTAATATGTGATCCAGGAACAAGACTATGATTACCGATTGTGATAACCATATCTCCTGTAGTAGGACTGTACTGAACGTTAGATGGAGTATAATTTAAAGTATTTGTAGAACCAACGTTTACATCAAATGTATTTGTACTTACGTTACTGATTGTTAGATACTGGTTTGAAGCAGGATCACTAGGACGTGGATATGAATGAACACTATAATTGTTATCCATTGTACAAGTAAAGTTCAATGAATTATTAACAAGTCTTATCTGATCACCATTACTAAATCCGTGCTGATTAACTGTAAGAGTCATAGCACCAGTAGTAGGTGAATATGTTGCTCCTGTTGCAGTAAATCCAGAATCACTTACTTCTAATACTTCTAGAGATTTACCACTAGCATAATCACTGGAACGAGGGTAAGAATGGTTAGTTGCATTACCATCTTTTGTACAAGTAAATGTAATTGCATTATCAGGTAATTTAATGTGTCTACCAACATCAAGATTATTTGTACCAATATCTAAGAATAGATTTCCAGTTGCCTCTTCGTAAATTGCATTAGAAACATCGTGAGTTCCATTAGCAGTAGTTCCTACATTTACTGTAAATGTGTTAGTGGTTGTTGCTGTAATTGGTAGTAAAGCACCACTTGAAGGATCTAGAGAACGTGGATATGTATGAGTAGTTGCATCATTATCAAAGTCGCAAGTAAATGTTAATGAATTAGGATTAATTTGAATACTATCACCTGTTGTTAATATGTGACCATTAACAGTAAGTCTTAAGTTACCTGTGGTTGGGAAGTATTCTGCATTTGTTGGAGTTAAGTTACCTGTTTGTGTATTTGTTCCATCAATAGTAATACTTGAATCATACTGAGCATATCCTTCTGTTACACCATTAATTGTAACAATTTGCTGCCTCATTATCTGTATTGCAATATCTCTTGCTTGCTCAAAGATATACTTAACTTCTGTTGCTTGATTACTAATATGCTGTATAGCATTTCCGACTGTAATGTAGAACTCACTTGAATACCACATACGGTTGTTACCACCGTGCTTTAAGTTGAATACTAATGCTTCAAGTAAATCTACAACGTCATCAACACAAGACTGATAATTATAACCACCAGAGAATGCCAAACTAGCATACTGTGACATACCACGACCAACAGCAGTTGTAGCGATAAATCTTATATTATTTTCAATTTCATTTGCAGCATCATAGTAACCATTAGTTGTAGCATTATTATAATAATCAGGTCTCTGTATTGCTTGTCCTAATCCACCTGTTGCTGTCTCACTCTCGTAGGGAGTAAACCCTAAACGGTTTCTGATGGTTAGGATTGACATATCTCTTGCTAACTTAAACGCATAGATTGTCTCTTCAGATTGAGCACTTACGTGAGTTAACGCTAAGTCTGTATTTAAATATAATGCAGCAGCATCATAGGATTCACTGTTACCACCGAATCTTAAATCGTGTGCTACAGATTCAATAATATCAACAATATCATCTTCACAGTTGACCTTACCACCTGGAACTTTAAACTTCTTAGATTGTGCAAAAGATGTCTTAGTTAGAATATCAACTGCTTCACCTGCAATAGTCTTAGCATTTTGCTCTAAAAGATTAGCAGCGTCAAGATCTCTGTCAGATCCAGTATATGCTTTAGGATCTATTGTAATAGTATCGTCACGATAAACAGACTCATCTGTGTATAGCATCTGATAGTAATCAGAGAAATCGGCAGCAACTTGAGCAGGGTTTTCATTTCTACCAATCAATAAACCTTGTATTGCTTTTTGTGCCAACTTCTTAGCATATTCAATCGCATCAATCATTGCAAGCAATTCATCTTCAATATAGTTGATGTTAGTCTCATTATCGAGATAACTATCAATCATTGCTTGTGTTTCAAAGTTACCACCAGTGATCAAGTCACCTGCAATAGCAGGAAGTATATGATCTCTAATATCTCTTACACATTTTGCTCTATTAGGTATTGTTAGTTTATTTACTGTTGAGAAACCAACTTGTACTTGATATTTGTTTTCAATATAAAATACTGACTCATCAGCGATTGCTTTTCTATTAAAGTAAATTAAATCAGCACCATCTCTGAATCTATGACCTGTAGGTCCGATAACATCTAGTAGATCATCTACAAGAGTCATAATATCAGTTTGTATCTGTGAAGATGCAGGAGATGAGAAGTAATTAGGAACACGAACCTTATATGAATAAGTTCCATCTAATGTTGTTTCATCTAATGTAATTACATCGATACAAAGTTTTGCAACTTCTCTCCAAGTATAGATTGACTGTAGTTGCTCACCACCAATATGTTGTAAAGAACCTGATCCTTCAATATAAGCACGACCAACAATAGTTGTTTGGAAGTTACCACCAGAAATTAAGTCATCAATAATAGCAGGTATGATGTATGCTTTTGTATCTCGTAAACATACATTAGAACCATACATTGATCCACCACCATCACCAGGAATTACAAAGTCTGGGTATCTTGCTCTTAAACGACCAACTGCTTCTTCAGCAATATAATCAATATTCTTACGTATAACTTCAGCACATATTCTATATTCTTCACGACTAAGATCAACACCTTCAGTAGTAAGTTCAGAACGCCATAACTCAACTTCATCAGCAGTAGCAGTAGATATTATATGATCAACGTATGTTGCATATACTGCACTCTGTTCCATAGGGAATGGTGCTTCACCAAGAATTGCGAATGATATGTTTGTACTACTTGTGAATACAATAGGGGGAGTAAAACTACTATTGTACTGGGAAATTCCTTTGCGAATAATAAGGTTATCAATCCAACCATTGAAAGGATTAGCATTGTTCCATCCTGCACCAATAGTGATCTTACTATTTGCATTATAATTGTTTGTGTCAGTGTATGTACCCATCTGCTGACCATTTACAAACAGTTTAGTTACACTTGTAGAACGAGATACTGCAATATGATACCAGTTATTAATTGTAGTAATAGCAGAACTAACAGTAATTACATCACTTGCACCTATAGATAAACGAAGTGACTGACCAGACATTAATATGCCTAACTTAGTATCGGAAGATGACTCTCTAAGATCAATAAGTCTCTGTGTACCAGTAACAGAAGCAGGACGTATCCATAACTCCATTGTATAATCACCAGTAGCAGCATCTGCTCCATCACCAAATAATACAGCGTCACTTGATGGGAAAGTAGCATAAGAACTTGTACCACTGAACTTCAATGAACCAGAATCAGTTTTAAATGTTAATTTATCTTGAGTTACATTCTGATATGTTAATTTAGAGTTGGTTATATACTCACCCTTTTGTAATACACCACTAATCTGTTTAGAGAAGATCCATTTGTTACCTGCATTAGATCCAATAACATCATATGTTGCACCCGATGTAATTGCTTTTACAGTATCACCAAATACGAAGAATCCACCAGATGATTTATCTTGATAAGCGTGTTTAGCACAACGTAAAGTTTCTCCATCTACAAAAGCATAAGGAGGAAGAACACGAGGTACATTAGTAATAGACCACTGATATGTTGCAGGAGTGCCACCTGTAGGGTCCTCTAGAGTATCTGTAATGATTCTCATATAGGATGTTATAGCATTTGCCTGATTAACACAACTATTAGTATATCCTGCTAATGCAGCAGAAGGTGCAGTCTCAGTTACTGCTGCTTGGAATGCTGCTACTGTTCCTGGAGATGCAGTTGATCCAAGATTAGTAATCAGAATATTCATTAACGTGATAATTGCTGATTCTACAGTTGTTTCATCAGCGAGTTCTGTGCCAGTTACCTGATTCCAATTATGAGATCCTGCTTTAGTCCAAGAATCATTTTTCATTACTACAATAGCAATCTCTCTTGCCTTAGTAAAAGCATTTACAATGGTATCTCTATCACCAGATGTTACACCATACTGTAGAGTTTTCTTAGTTGCTTTATATACAAAGTTATTACCACCGTGTGCCAAGTTATAAACCATTGCTTCAAGAACATCAACAATATCAGATAAGCAATGAACATCTCCACCCGATACGTTATATCCTGGATTTTGTGTCTTAGCATAATGTAATGCTTCATATGCAATAAACCATTTGTTATTAAGAATTAGATCTCTTGCACCACTGTGACTAGCACTTATAACATCAAACTCTGCTGTAATAGTAGGATCTTTATATTGTGGTAAAGTGGTTGTATTTACACTGATAACTTCATTACGGATACATTGTATTGCTAGATCACGTGCTTTATTAAATGCGTATATTGTTTGTGCTACCTCACCATCAACGTGATAGATTGCATTACCCTGTACATATGTACTAGCAGCATCCCAGATCTCTGAGTTACCATCAACTTCTAATTGATATGCAACTATGTTTAGAATATCTACAATATCATCTTCACAATCTCTGTCTCCACCTAATGATGGGACTGTAAATGATGGATAAAATGCTTTCATCAATCCAACTGCTTCTTCAGCAATGAATCTAGCATTCTTTCTTATCAATACAGCAGCATCAAATGAACGTTGATCGTCTACACCTACTAATGAAGCGTTATCATAGTAGATTTGTTTGTTACGTATTGAGTCACCTGCTGTAAATTGTGATCCTGACAAGTAATTATATCTAATTTCTTGGTTTCTTACCTCTTCAAAGTCTAAGAAGTCTTGGTTATTAGCAGTTCCTTCATTATATAATTCTTCTGGGTTAATAACTGTCTCAGAAATGTTATCTAAGATAGTATTTGGATAGGTAATTGAAGGAACACGTTGGAATATAAGACCAAAGAATGATGATGGAGGTGATAAATCAACAGTATCAATGATTTGTTGAGATGTATCATCGGTATATGGTGCAATTACAGAGACTCTTGCAGCAATTTTAGATGCAGCAGAGTATATTGTGTCGTTAAATTTGATATTAAAGTCACCAGTTTCAAATTCAGAGGTACCAGATGTACGAGAAACCACTAATCTAGCATCTACAGTACCATCTCTAAGGTTATTTTCTTCAATTATTGCAAAATCACCTGCCAAATTGGTTATTCTTTCACCTTGTTCGTAAATTGTCTTGCTAGTTAGACCATTTACAGCACTTAATACACCATCAAATCCAGTAGATGATGCTAAAACATTGTCATTTATTTGGAAAGTACCTGCTTGATCAATAATATCGATATAATCTACACCAGTATCAATAACAATAGCAGTTCCTTCATTCTGTAATGATCTTATAGGTTTTCCTGTTGTTGGGAAGATACCAGATGTTGAACTAAATGTGAATCTTGTTATATTAATTTGAGAGAATGTAAGATTTCTAAACTTAATTCTTGAAGGTGCTTTAGGTGGTTCAGAAAATACAACAGATGGACCAGATGTTGTAAATGCAGTTCCAGGTGACTGAGCAACACCATTAATAAGAATCAATAATTGATCATCAGTTGCAGTTACAGAATCACCTTCTACTGTCAATGCAAATTGTGTCTTAACACCATTAAAATCATTGTCAATATTATCAAGTTTTTTAACAATAGAAGTTAAAATTTCTTCAGAGTTAGTAAGTCTTCTTTGTCTGAATAGTACTTCAGTATTATTAAACTCTGTATATATTGGTTGTGAGTTAGCAAAAGATGTAATCTTATTAATATTAGTAGCACTAAAGATATTAACTTCTTTAACAAGATCAGATACAACTTTTCTTCCTGATATATCTTTACCTGCTGCAAGTGATAATTCACCAAACATATTAAATCCAGTTGGGTGATTAGTTTCAAGAATACTCTTTCTCCATTCGTTAATAGGAGTTTGAGATTTAATAACATATGAGAAGTTTTGGTAGAAATAAGAGTCTTGAATCTTCTGTACAATCTCTGATGGTTTACCAACGTCATCAATAAATTGACCAGTGGTAGTTGTCATTGAGTCAATATTCAATGTACCACGAGCAATAGATAAATTATCGATCAAACCAGATGCACGAGATACCTGTGCAGTTACACGTTCTCCAATAGTCCAAGTTCCAGTATAATTTTCTAATTTAAGTATTCTAGGTCCAATCTGCCAACCTTCATTTTCGGAAACATATCCTGTTGCAGTAGCAGTTTCTAGAGATGAACCTTGATATACAAGTTCTCCTCTTAAGAAACGAGATGTTTCTACAATAGCAGTTGCTAAACCACCAAATACCTCAGTAAGAAGAATCTGACGACCATCACCCTGAGTCAAGAATGTTATAAAGTTACCAGACTCAGCATCAACTTGTGTCAATGCTATTCTAAGTTGATCTGCTTCAAGTGAATTTGCTTCACCTGCAATAGCATAGTAAGTAGTTGTAGAACTTAAACTGACCAAACCTGCTGAACTTGGTTTTGGTAGAATTCCAATAGTAGATCCTAAGTCTTCTGCTCTAAGTTGAACAGCAGCACCAGTTGTAATACCGTGTGGGAAGTTAAATTGTAGATAACCTAAATCAAGGTTTACAACATAGTTAAATTCTGATTTAAGTGTTACAGATGGTTCAGAAGAATATCCAGATCCAGGATTCTTAATTATGATTTCATTAAGTCTATTATTTTTGATTATTGCTTCTGCTTCAGCACCTGATCCACCACCACCTTCAATAACAACTCTAGGAACTGATGTATAACCAGAACCAGGATTAGTGATCTTAATTTCTGATAAAAGAGCAGTATTGAATAGTTGTAAGTTAACTGGGAATGTGATCTCAGGACGTAAGGTGTAATCGTGTGAATATCCGAAACCAAATTCATTATTCTTAAGTTTCTTAATCTTACCAATACTTGCACCTTGTAAAAATACAGATGCACCAGATCCTTCATTAGGAATTACAACTTCTAAGTTACCACCAGAACCTTGTAATAAATTACCTAAAATTCCTGGAATTGTATCAATATCAATAGATGCTGTTGTGTATCCTTTACCTGGAGATGTCAATACAACATTAGTAATAACACCAGTTAATTCACCATCATCTGAAACTGTAATATTACATAAACCACCTTCACCGTCTCCTGCAATATTAACGTTATAATAGATGCCATTAATATATTCTGTACCACCAGATAAGATACGAATTTTCTCAATTTCTCTATCAGATGATATATCAGTAACAATAGGTAACTTCTGATAGAAACCACCTGGGTTTACAAGTTTAATATTTGAAATAGGACCTATTGCTTTAGTAGAAGTTGTACTATAAGATGCTCTTGTAAGTCCTGTCTCAGTTGTTCCTAAAGGAGCATTTGTTTTTTCTGGTTCTACAAGAAGTGGGAATGTAAATTCAGTATCAGATAATATTGCATTAATTCTAAATGTACCTTTATAAGGAGTTTGTATAACGTCAATAAATGATGCTTCACCTACAGGAGAATTAGATGGAAGAGTTCTTGATGGATCAAAGTAATATGAAATGTTAGTAACATCGTCATCAACAATAAACTTAACAAGTGGTTTAGGTGATGTTTGGTCAGTTAAACCTGGGATACCTTCTCTAACAATGTTTACAAAAGGATATTCCAATTTATATTGATTATCCTTAGAGAATGACATATAATATCCAAGGTTAGATGGATCATCAAGGTCAAATATGTACTGATGGCGACGAACAAATAATAATTCTGGATGTTTAGCGTAAATATTAACACTTCCAATAGTAGAACTTACAAATGTAGGATCTTGTACAGCAGTTGATCTTAAACGATATATAAATCTTCTGCTATCGAGAACCTCTTCTACAAAGAATGATCCACCATATTCAGTTGTTGTAAATCCTTCAACAAATATAATTTCGTTTGCAGTAAAGTTATGCTTACTATTAGCAACACAGAATACTAAATCTGTAAATGTTAGTGCACCAGATGGTATAACATCTTTTGCAAGGTTAGATGTAAGGTGGAATTTCTTAACACCAACTAAACCTGCTATTGTTATAATTTTACCAGTCGCATCAAATGTGGCACTTATACCTACAGCAGCAGCGTCAAGAGTGTCTCCTTTAATAAAGTTTGAATCTTCATATACTCCTTCAATTTTTATAATATAATCTTCAGCAACAAATGGTTTCCAAGTAGCAAATTGTCCTAGATTACCACTAGAGTATGAAGTGTTTGCTAAATCAACATTAAAACTACCCGCAGGACGAGTATATATCCAGTTGATACTTCCATCAGTTACTGTACCAACAGTATGAACAGGAGCAGTAGCACCAGAAACTGCTGTTGTCCCTGATGTATAAATCTTACCTGCATTGTAAACTTCATCTCCAGTTGTATAGTTGTTATTTGTAACCCACTGAGGTATTGTTGTCTCAACTAAGAATGTTTGTGCTATTGTGTTTACATCATTTACACTAGATTTAAGTAATTTTGTAGTATCAAATGTACCAATAATATTACCAATGTCAACACTATTGGTTCCAACGTTTACTATAGTACCGTATGCACTAATTACATCTTGTCCACCAATTACAGAATACTGTTGTAATAAAGATCCTTTTGTAAATGTTGCTGCCTGATTAAATGTTACAGTCTTAACAGCATCAATAGACTGATATACTGCATCACGAATATAGAACTTAGGAATAACAGTTGTACTTAATAGTAATTTTTTACCTAGAGGAGTTGGAATAGTAGCAGTTCTAGTTTCATATATTTGATCTGTAGATGCAAATGAGTAAGTTCCTTCAACATTATTTGATACAACATCAGCATAATCAAGTATTTGTAGACCCGCAGGACCTAATGCCCAATCTCCAGATGTAATCACTTGGGTATTAAACGTAAAGTCGTTCACAGCGGCTGCGACTGTAATCTGCATACCAGTTTGAACAGTACTTAATGTGAATGTTCCAGTCTTAGTTTGTTCTCTATCTAATTTAAAGCAGAATCCAGATACCTTTTTATTAGATCCAACTGCTTGTGCAGGAGTAAATGTATCACTATATTTTGCAAGTGTTGATACCGATATGTTATCAATATAACCTTTAATAGATGAAGCAACTACAGGACTTGATTTACCGAATAAGAATACTGACTTAAGTTGTGTATCAACAGTTGTACTTGTTACACTAAGTTGCTCTATACCATTAGCAAATACTTTATAAACATATGTACCAACACCAGGACTTGACTTAACAAGAGCAACGTGTACCCACGCTTCATTATTAAATGTTGTCCAGTTAGTAGTAGATGTTGAGTAATAAGTATTAGATCCTAATTTTAAAATATATTTACCGAAATTAGCACTACCTGATACACCATCAAGTTCTACTGTTGCGTTATCACCTGCATTTGGAACTACTTGTATAATTTGTGGTGTAGTTGCTTGAGCAGCGTATTGTGCTGCACCTATAGCAATCCAAGATTCAATAGTATATGTTGATGATACATCAGCACCCCAATCTAATGATAATCTTCTAGCAGCAGAAGTAGTATCAGCAGATTGAGCACCGTACTTAAACTTTGATGTAGATAACGCAGGATCACTATTCCATCCTGCTGTTAAAGTATTATTAAAGGTTTCATCTTCATTTACAGTTGATTCAAAATTTGAAATGAATAATTCATTTGATTCAATCTTATCACCTGCAATTAAAGTATCACCAGAATTATCATTTGTAACTGTGGTTGGTTGGAAACCAATACCACTAACCTGTTTTACAGATGAAGCAGTTAGTATATTACTTGTATTCCAAGAAACTTTAAATATAATTGCTCTATGATCGTTGAAAGCATATTTAACATATGCACCAACATCAACATTACCAAATATATCAAATTGTACTCCAGTTGATTGTATATCTTCAAATGTTGCATTAGGAGCAAGCATTTTAACTACTGAAGGTGTCTTATAATCAGTAGGTGCAAACTTCATATACAAAATACCTACATTTTTAGTATTTGCTATTGAGTATGCTGTGGCAGTTACATATCTAGAACCATAGTCATCAACAGTAATTCTAGGATTACTGAATCTATATGATGTATTACCAAACTGTCTACTCCACTGAACTTCAATAGTAGCAGTATCATAATAAGTCTCACCAACTACTATTTCACCAGTTCCCGCAGGATCATTAACACCAACAAATATACAAGTGTCATTACTTACAAATTTAAGGTCTGTCATCTGTTCAGATCCAGATGTAGTACAGATCTTACGTTTTTCTTTAATAGCACCCTGTGAGTCTAATAAAGCAATCCACATATCATCTGGATTAGGTGAGTTAGTATCTGTTGTACCACCAATATAAATCTGACCATCAGAGTCAATAGTCAAAGATGTTATGTAATCTCTTCTAGTAGAACCAGATATACCCGCAATTTCACGTTGCCATACAGGAACAGCAGTAGGATTATTGAATCCATCAAATCCAGAAGTATATTTAGCAACAACTAGATCAGGATTATATGTAAGGTTTACAGAATTAGGTATTGTTTCACCTACAACGTAAATTGAATGTGGAGATGTATTCTCTAAGTAAATTTTATTAAATACACAACGTTTATTACCAGAAGCAGGTTGTAATGGTGCCATTGTTCTTGTCCATAACAATCTACCATCACTATTAAACTTAGCAATCAATCCTGCCGAATCACCGTCAAGATCATCTGCTTCACCAACAACATAGAAAGTTCTATCATCAGCGATAGCAATATCTTTAATTTTTACAATTTTTTCAATACTACTGTTTTCATCTAATAATGTAAGAGCATAATTTGCTTTTTTATATCTTTGTGGATGAGAAACTCTAACTTCTGGAGGACTTGATGCAGAATATGCAGATCCAGAGTTTATAATGTTGACATTATTAACAGCACCTGATTCCTCTCTAACAAGTTGCAATCTAAAATCTTGACCAGTTCCACTTACTATTTCATAATTGGGTGGAATATCTTCATTATATCCAAGACCTTGTTGACTTATAGTGACAGTTTCAACACCTGCTACAACTTTTACTCTAAAAGTTTTATTAGTTTGATCAATAATAGGAATACTATCGACAATAATCTCATCACCGACTCTTAAATCGTGCTCATCAGCAGTTGTAATCTTTGCTAATGGTGAATCACCAGACATAGATGATGTGTACTGAGAAACAGTAATACCTTTTACAGACTCAACTTTAGCAGATGCACCATATCCACCAGTGTCAGCATTATCAAAGAATAATTTATCGTTAACTTTATAAGATATACCTGGGTTTTCAACCACAAATCCACTGATTTTAGCGTCTTCAAACTTAGTAGTAGTATCAATCTCAATATCAACTTGTGATCTTGTAGATACTCTAGGGTAGTAATCAAATAATTGCAGTACAGGTTCTTCTGAAATATAATTTAATTCGTTTTGTTCTAATGTTGATATAACACCATCTCTGTTTGTATCTTCTATTTCAAAAATAAATTCATCTCCAAGTTCAGTTACAAGAGTATCTGTGTCTTGGTTTGGTGTACGGTCAATGTCAATGTCCACATCTTCATATGGATCACGGAATCTAACAACATCAGCAGGAATATTTGTTTGTACAGCATCTTGACTGTAATTCCAAGTATCTGGTTGTGAGTATAATTGTGGACCACATATGTATGGGAATATAGGTAAACCTGCTTCTGATGCGTCTATAGAAACAAAGTAAGCGTAAGTACCTTCAGGATATTCAGGTGTCTTACAAAAACGTCCATTATATTGGTCTAAATCACCATCTTGGAACACATACTCATAATCTTCTATGTAAGTTCCTGCGGGTTTATCTGATAATAAAGGTCCATCAGTACGAACTGGATTAGGGTTAGTAGCACTATCAAATAACAGTATTGGTTTTACTCTATAAGAAGATACACATCTTTTAATTCCAGATGACTGATCAGCAGCATCAATATAACCATATGGTCCGTATATTGGGTTTCCATCAAATGCCCAACCAATAATAGGAGAGTGTCTTAATCCAGATGAAAGTTCTCTAAGATTTCCTGTTGCAGGATCTTTAAATACATTATCACCAAGTACATAACGTAATTGTTTAGGATCTGATAAGTGAGCATATTCACCACCGTATTGAGTGTTATAACCTGCAAACACATAACCACGAGAAGGATCCATCAGTCCTGATAGTTCAGTTTCTAAGTTTTGTGTCCACTCAAATACATTTGCAGTAAACTGTGCTCCTTGACCAATAGATTCACAACGAATAGTTGTAAGACCAGTTGTATATCCAATTCCTCTATTTTCTACTGAAATACTTAATACTTTTCCTCTATCTTCACCAGTTTCTCCAATGGTTGCTTTTGCAATAGCACCATAACCATCACCATTAATAATAATATTAGGAGGAGATGTATATCCACTACCAGAAGCGATAATAGCAATAGAAACTATACGACCATTAATTATAATTGGTTGTGCAACAGCACCCTCACCAGAGTTTAACTTAATTGTAGGAGATGAAGTATATGCAGATCCTGCTGATGTTATTGATACAGATTGAATTGGACCTCTTACAGCAGCAGTAGCAGTAGCACCTGTTCCATTGCCTCCTGAGATGCTTACAGTAGGTGCTGAGGTGTATCCTTGACCAGGTGCCTCAACTAGAACTTTACTTACAACTCCATTTGTAATAACAGCAGTCGCAGTAGCACCGAATCCACCTCCACCAACAATAGAGACTAAAGGAGATGCAGTATATCCAGAACCACCTGCTGTTACATCAACACTGAATAGTGAACCATTTACAACAACGGTTGCTTGAGCATTTGTTCCACCACCACCAGATATTTCAATAAGTGGTTTAGATGCAGCATCATATCCTGTACCTGCATTTACAATATCAACACTTGTAAGTCCACCAAATTTAGTCTTAACTTGAGACTTGTAAGACCAAACTGCGACACCATTTACCCAACAACCTATAGGACCAAATGATAACTCATCACGACGTGATACAGTCTCTACAATTCTTGGGAATCTACTTAATTTTCTTTGGTTTCCTGGTAAGAGAGCAGACCCAACAAACGGACCAACCTCATAGTTTGGAATACCTGTTGTAGCAATGTAAGAGTAACTTGAGTTGAAGAATGTATTTTGTACATTGGTAGTGAACTGGTTAATTGAGTTATTAATTGCTTCTTCTGTTGATTTACCTTTATTAAGGTCAACAGACATCAAAATATTACCTTGAGGTGCATTAGGTGCAGGAGAGGCAATCTGATATGAGAATACAGTGTTACTTATACGAGATGTTACAGCAAATGTACCGTTAAACACTGTTGGGTTTGCACCATATATTGTTACAGAGTCACCAACAAGAAGACCGTGATTATTTGTAGTATATACAGTTGCAGTTTGATTATTAAGTCCACCTGGTTCAATATTGTTTACAGATATTAATTTTTTAACATTGTATAACCAAGATGTAACTCTTTGATCTATAGATGAAGAACCAAGAGATGCAACGTTTAATTTATCACTAGGAAGATAATATGAACCAGTATCTGTAAGAACTGTTCCTGTTGCTTCAGCAATACCAAGAACACGTAATTTTACTTCAGTATCTAGTCCTCTATTAATATAACAGAAAATATCAGAGAATATTGTTGTACCTGCATCCCAATCTTCTACAACACCATTCTTAGAACGTGTACATTCAATAAACTGGTTAAGTGACTTTTCTTTATACTGTATTCTTTCATTATCACCCATAATGATGATACCATTCCTTTCTGGCCAACCAATAGTAGAGTCAACAGTAATAATAGACTCAGTTGTTGTTAAAGGTTCTACAAGTGTTGTTTTATAAGGTATTGAGAACTTTCCTTCTAATGTTTCTTCAGATATTGATAATTCATAGATTGTTCCAACACCAGTATTGATTGCGATAACGTTTTCAACTAAACAAACAGCATTTCCAACGCTTGTATCTACATCATCAGCATATTGGAATAACTGAGAGTCTAATATGTCAACAGGACTACCACTTATCAATTCTACACGAATAATAGTGTCAACAGACCAAGTTGCAGCAGATGGTTTGATTAATTCGTCTTTTGGATAAGAAACATCTACATCTTCAGAAAATAGAACTTTAAATAAGTATTCTGTAGCAGTCTTCGTACCTTTAGAGACATAAAAATCTTTTATTGTCTTTATAATCTGTGGAGCATTGATTTTAGTGTAATCAATGTCTGCATCAGGTAAAAATTGACTTACAAAACGTTCGTATAGTGTTTTTGAGAATAAAGAATCAAGGTTTTCAATAGTAACTCCAATCTCGTGAGAGGATTGAATACTTTGTGCTTCTGTTGTAAATACTTGGTTTCCTCTAATGTCATATGAAGAAACTCCAGAAACACCTCTCTTACAATTCTTAAATTGAGATGGTTTGTACTCAGAACCGTGTGAATGTACTGTAAAACCAGTTATTTCTTGAAATCCTACATCGCAAGATGCTGCTGCTGCTTTTGGACTAGCAATAAAAACTTGAGGAGGTTCAGTGTCAGAATATCCATCACCAAAACTTGTTATATTAATATCAGTAATCTCACCATTGAATATTGTTGCAACAGCAGTTGCTCCTGTACCACCAATAGGATTATCAGATAAATCTTTTCTATTATCAACAATATAAACAGATGGTGCATCATTATAACCAGATCCACCAGTTAAAAGTTGAATATCAGTTAATTTACCACCTGATACTTTAACATCAAGTATTTGAGCACCTATAGGATCAATAATACGACATCTAGGAGGAGTTACATAACCTCTACCAGGAGAGATCATAGATATGCTTGCCACTCTACTTTGATTGTCTAAAACTGCTACAGCAGACGCTCTAATACCAATAGGATCAACAGGAGCGTCAATATAAACTATAGGAGGAGTTGCATAGTTAAGTCCTTTTGTTAATACAGTTATAGATCCATCAATTACTTTACCGTCAGAATCTATTTGTGCATCACTAATAGTTGCACCTTGTGGATTTGTAAAACTTATAGAGGGAATAGTATCATATCCAGATCCAGATGATTGTACATTAATTCCAGTTACTTGCCCACTAGCATCATCAATAGTTACAGTTGCTTTTGCAATAGAACCTGATGGATCAGCAGGAGTGTCAAATACAACTATTGGAGGGTTAGCAGAAGTATAACCTTGACCACCATCAATTAATTGTACATTCTTAATACCGTTTATAAGTGCTTCAGCAGTTGCTTCTTTTCCAGTAACACCTTCTGGAGTTAAGATAGTTGTTTTTGGAGTAAAATTAATTCTATAACCACTACCACCTTCTTTAACTATTAAATCTGTAACCTTATTATCACTTACTCTAGCAATAGCAGATGCACCTTTACCAAATTGAGGTGCAATAAGTTCAACAGATCTTACACATACTTTATCAAGTTCTGATACTGCTTCTTTTAAAATTAAATGATCATTATAAACCGTATAGTCAACGAATGGTATTTTAACAACTCCATTTATAGCAACTAAACAAGATACTGTAGATAAAGGTGTATATGAAGCAGTATTTAATCGTAAAGGTAGTATTTTTGCACCATCAAGAGCAAGATCTATATTAATATGATCTAATATTCTAATAGGAACACTTGTGTAACCTATGAGATACTCAATTTTAGTTACTGTAGTTGATCCTGCAAGGTTTTGAGGAGGAGTTTGGAATCTAATATTTGATCCATCAAGAAAATAGTCAATATTAGGTTCTAACTGCAAACCATTGACTATAACACGTAAATACTCAACAGAACTTGGTGTAATTGGTGTTCCAAGTAGTTTTAATTGGAAACTTGTTTTAGTACCATCAAATTGTGATCTTATATTTTCTAATTCTTGTATTTTTTTATCAAATTCTAATTTATTGACACCTGGAGTAAATACAATCTCTGGTGATTTACTTATTTCTTCATAAAATATAATTTCATTATCAATCTTTATAGTACCGTCTTTCTCAAGAAAATTATCAACAGTCTCTACAGTAATATTGTTGTCAGCAGCACCTACACGATCTAATGTTACCGATGAAGAAGAAATAAAGTTAGGATCATATTCATTACTAGAAATATCGGTATAACTTAAGATATTGTTTAGAATATCATATGGTTTACCACTTTTCTCTTGTGATTTGTAGTATTGAACTAGCAAATCGACAAAAGACTGATCCTCGTCTTTTATAAAAGCAGGGATCTGGTCCTGTAACCTCTGGGATACCTTTACTGACTTCATCTGTTATTATTCTCGGTGCTTAGAAGCAAGTGTCAAACTCAGGGTATTCAAATACCGTGGTTGGATAGTCAATTATATTTATCGAGGTTCCGTCAAAGTTAATTGGAGTAAAATCTAGCGGATCGAAGTTTGGAACATTAGTTCCATCAATAGTGTAATCAATAGTGATTACTTGTGGGTTGAAAATAGTAGGATCAACGCCAGTTCCTATGTTTACGTTACCACTATCAAGTAAAACTGTGATAGGGATACGTGTTGTTCCATCAGGAGTGCTTGCTACGTTTATTGGACCTAAGCAAACTTCTCCAGTTTTGTAATTTACAGTTCCAACACCAGACTTAAGAATTACTTCTTTTTCGTCAAGTTTTGTAACCATTATTAAATTACCTTTACCATCATCTCTTACATTTACAGGTAAAAGAGCACTGGTATCATTTTCAACAAATGTACTAATACTTAATACTGAATTTGTTGATAGTTGTTGAGATGATACAGCAAGATCTAATAAAGAATCTGTATAACCTGTTGAGTAGAATGTTCCACTCTTTACTGATGAAAATTTAGGATCACAAGTTATAGCAGTAGAACCATCACTAGGTGAACCTGCACCAATATCACCAGGATTCACTATCGCATTACCAAAATCAACACACTGAGTAAATGTGCTTCCCAGTGGGAATCCTGTGACATTTAAACCAAGAGTCATAGTGGTTTGATTACCAACTATGGAATTCTGGGATTGATCTATCATTGTTTGGAACGCAGATGTATCAATTCTTCCGTTAAATCTATTAGAAGATCCTTGTGTATTATAATCATCAATAGCACCTAGAACTCTAGATGCAAGTTCATTATTAGAAAGTGATGTTGAAGTTCCATCAAAGAAAACATAAGTCTTAGGACGTATGTATAAAGTGGTAGGATCGATAATCACTGGTTCGATCGCTGCCATAGAGTATTTCAACAGATCATTTTTAATACGCTTTTTAGTAGTTGCGTTTAATGCTGCACCAGACTTAGTTTTTACTGCCACATATACTTTTCCGTACACTGGTGGATAGACTCTTTCTCCACCATAAGCAGTAACAGACCTTGCCTGTGGATAAACCAATTTAGTAATGTACTCATAGTCGGACTCCGTGACTGCTCTGTTTTGGGCACTGAATGCCCTTGGAGCATTGTACTTGATAGATATAACATCTTCTCCCTCTTCACCGTCCTGAGAGGCATCTACGGTCGCTATAGAGATATTTGCAGATGATACAGCACGACCAGTATTATCTCTAACTTGTCCTATAAATGTAAACTTCTTACAACCGTTTGCTTCTGGTCCTAAAGTTCTAACATACTTAAGTCTTATAACTTCACCTGCGATTAGTTCTCTACCGATAATACCATCACCAAATATAATAGTATATCTAAGATCATCTGTTTCTTCTAAGAAATAACCACGAGTTGTACCATCTACATTTACAATATTTGTAATTTGATTATAGGTATCAATTTCTTCACTCTGTGCGTTAGGTGATATAGACACATAAAGTAAGTCTGTATCTACGTTGTCAACAGGTATATCATATTTTCTCTTTTTAACATCAGTTACATTGTACTCATACTCTAATAAGTTACCTTGATATATTACTGTCTTATTGAATGTCGCAATACCAGTTTGCTGATCTACCATTGAAGTCAATGCTTCTGGAACTGTAAATGTAAATGCCTGACCATCAACAGACGATACAAATACATCTCCCTGTGGAATAGTAACAGTAGATGGATAAGTTGTACTAGAACCGACATACACGGTTTGTACAGCAAATGCAACACACGCTTTTGCTGCTTTTATTGATCTAGGAGTATAATTTAACTGCTTTGCTATCTTTACTACGTTATCTCTTATTGTTGCTGACTCTAAAAATGCTTCATTCATTGCCATATTAGCATTGAATGCAGAATAGTAAGTATTATATGCTAGTACGTCTAGTAGATATGACGCAGCAGATCCATCAAAATCATAATCTGTAAATTCTGTTCTAGTTCTTAAGTATGATTTGATCGATTCTTTTATTTCTCCAAAGTCTAGAGAAGTTAAATTCGATGGTATTGCGGGCATTTATATTGTCTCCAATAGGAAGTCAACAGTTTGTATCAAAGTTTCACCAACAATAGTATAGTCAAATTCAACTCGAAGAGTATTAGTATCTTCATCATCTTGAAAAACTCTAACCTGACGAACTGCAATTCTTGGTTCTAGTCTTGTAATAACGTTAATGATTTCTTCTTTTATGTCTTGTGCGACAAAGACATCATATGGTTCAAATAATAATTCTCTCAGACGTGATCCAGTTTTAGGTTGAAATGGTCTTTCACCTATTCCAGTTAATACTAAATTACGAACTGATTGTTTAATAGCGTTTTCATTCTTAACCACAGTAAAATCTTCAGTATTCGGATTTGATTTCATCAAAATACTGAAGTCTTTAAATGATCTGCTAAGTGTTCGTTCTGCTCGGAACTTGTACGCCATTACTCAAAACTTTCATTTGTTTTAAGTATTTATCACGTTTAGGCATAGTTACTAACCACTGACCACTTTTGACAAATTCTTCACTCATATCTGTCCTAATCATTTACCTTGTCCTCGGTAACGTTTCTTCGCTTCATTGCGAGAAGTAGCAGAATACTTGCTGTGTTGTCCTGTTCCTTGTCTAGTCTTTTTTGGTTTAGATTCAATGGAATTACCCATACTAAAAGTTTTTGCCATAATTTGAAATAATGTGATTAAGAGGGCACTCCTTCTATGTGGAGATCTTTTGTACTCCCTCAGACTGAGTGACTATAATCTATATCTATATCAATTCCCGACTCATCAGGAATCTCTAAGACATCTTCCTCTTGACCTTCCAACATTTTTTTCATCCAATCATCAAACTCATTTTCTATTGTTTTAGTTTTTTCCATTGAATTAACCACAGAGAACGTTAGGTGAACCATAAGCAACCACCGATTTACACGGCCAGGATACTCGTGGTAATCCTACGCCTAGTGGGTCTAATAGTCTAGCAACTCTTCTCTTAAGGGCAAATACTGTAAATGTAGTAGCATTTAAAACTCGTTCGTGACCTACACCAAACTTATCTTCGATAGTTAAGATACTTCCACCGAAAGGTGTGGGTATAATACACATTGCTTTTCCGCAAGGACACAAATAATTTATAATGTTTGTAGTGATGGATCTATGCGGAGTGAAAACATCCATCTCTAACATAATAGGAATCTTGTTTACTAATACTGTTGCTCTCTCAGGTGTCAAACCAGTTAAAGGAATCAATGGAGTGGGTGGCCACCAACAAGTCTTGTTCTTTATCTCAATAGTAAAGGGTATAGGTGAACTTCCGCAAGGTTGTTGATTATGAATAGTTGCAGGTATAGGAATCCCGTGTCCACTACAAGGTAGACCGTTATGACTTGCAACTGGCATACACGCTTTTGGCATTAGAAAGATGCGTCCGAATAATCTTCTGCTCGTTCAAAAACAGAAGCGTATGTAAGTTCTTCTTTAAAATAGGATTGATATATCCTACCCCAGATGAGATTAAACTCTTCTTGGTTTAAGTTCTTGAATAAACATTCTCCTCTTAGATAGATGTGATAGGTTGGAGTCATTAATCGAACCTCAAATCACATTCATCAAAGTAAGGGTTTCCGTAGTTGTTCATTGTGTCTTCTAGTAACTTTGTACTCGCTGCGGAATAATTACGATAAAGTAATGTACCCTCGAAGGGTCCCATCTCTATATAGTTGTCCGCGTTGACTAAGTTTGGATCTATGGATATAGCAGCGTGTACTACTTGGTACAACGCACTACCATTTGTACCACTACACGCTTGCAATGGTGAGGAACTACACAAATCATCCTGTGAAAGAGCATTTCCACTTCCGTCATACCCTTTATTGACATCTAATATTCCATCCGTAACAAAATTGTGCCAACACGGATTTGGTAACTTACCTCCGCTACATCCCGCGATTGCTGCGTTGTTATAACCGTAAGTGAAGTTAGTACTCCCGCCATATCCGCTAACATTGTTTCCTACCCACGTTTGTAGTTGTCCTAACTCCGTCATTCCAGATAATCCGTAATCAAATGTATTCTCATCACCAGATAGAGGAACAAATGCGTATTGACCTGCGGAAGTTCTATAACATCTACCTTCCGCTTCTCCTTGCTTACAAGGATGTGCTTTTATTCCATTAGGTAGATTTGCAATCGATCTAGGACGGGTTAATGTAGGTGCAGGTAGTGATTTAAGGAAATTCATAAACGACGTGTTTACAGACGCTCCTGCACCGCTTACATCGCCTTCTATCTCCATAGATACACGTATGTTTGCAGTCTCTTCCTGACTAGCACAATACTTAAATGGCATAAACCCAAAAACTGACTTTTCACCATCAGCATCTAGTGTTTCATAAGGACAAGGTATATCAAAGAAACGTCTGACGTGGTACATATTAGGTTGTGCCCATTCTTCGCACCCTGATGGGTATAATGAGTTGATTCCTGCTGTATCCGCATCAACTTCCTTAGAAGTTTCATTAGACAGTGCCCACAACTGCGATATTTCTGTATTTCTTTCATTAAACTCTGGTGCATACTGACGCAAGTTAGCAAATGTGCTATCTGTATCATAAAATGCGTTAATATCTGACCATCCTCCAGGTATTTCTAAGTTTATACAGTTCTGCGGAGTAGATTCACAGTCTTTACTCATCTCTTCTGGGTTAATATCGGGCATATCAATGTAAGCAGTTACTGTTCCTTCTCTTCTAGGTACATCATAGTCCGCTATTGTATCTGAAAAGTTACTTAAATTGTTATTTACTTGCTCTTGCATATCAGGATCTAACGCTCCAGTCTTTAAAGATGCGTCATATTGCGTATTTAATGCTTCAATTCCCCCATCTGTTCCAGGTTCTTCTAGGTTTTCCTCATATCTTTGTATTACTAATACCTTTGGTTGAGACGAGGGACTATATCCCGCACCAGGATCTTCAATAATTACGTTTATAATACTACCTTGGTCGTCTAAAACTGCTCTTAACTGTGCTTGTTTCAGTGTTCCCATAAATCCAGACTCGTTTTTATACGCATTATTCATAATTACTGCGGTAGCATCCTTCTCACTCTGCTCTCCATCCTTAAAATCTGGATCTTCTATCTCTTTTGCCTGTAAATCTATACCAGTATCGTTCTTAAATGTCTCTTGACGGAACTTTGTAGGGTCTGCAAACCCTTGTTCACGCATTGTTTCGGGAAATTCTACTCCAAGATCGGGATCTTTGTAATCTTTTCCGCTATTAATGATGTTAACTCCTACAACTTTACCCTTTTCATCAATAATTGCCTCTATAAATGCCTCATTTAGGTTACGCTCAGGTATAAGTGCACCCTTTTTTAGTGCAACTGGCACATATGACACCCTTTTAGGGAACTCATACACTCCCCAGAACGCTGCTTTGTCTTTTATACCGTATCCTGCTAGTACATTAATACTACCACCATTGGTTGAAGTGAATGATTGGTTGTATGTGAATGCACTTCCTGTAGTTTCATTGTTAATTTGTACCAATTCCATATATCCGCAGTTCATTTCATCACCAAAATAGCGACACGCACTAATCATCCAGTTGTTTATACGTTCTCCTACTGCAAAGAACCCTGTATTAGAAGTATAACGGAAGAATATGCGGTGTTCGTCTGTACCAGTTCCCCAGAATGACTCATTTGCTCCAGGTTGATGAGCAGGAGCGTCAACATACACTCTAGTTTTATGTGTAACCCACGCACTCTCCTTTATAGTGTAATTAAAGGTATGATACTCATAAGTAGGTTGAGAATTAGAGTTTTGTAGACACGGAGCGTCAGTTGTAAGGAAGTTTATACCATATACGGGTCCATTCCACGGATATGAGGTATCATAGAGGTAATATACGAACTGTCCCTCAAAAGCATCGTGAAAATTCAGTGATTTTGGTACAGAACCTTTTACTGGTCCGTTTTTTCCGTAAAACCACTCATAATACGCTGCTGTGCTTAATATTTCTACGTTAGAACCACCCCAACCTGATTGAGATGGGTTATCCATCGATTCTAAGTAGTCTCTTAACGCATAATTACCCGCTTCATCCCAATCATACCATCCTGCACGGGAAATTTCCCCAGTATTGCGTGCACCACCTAAATTTTCTATCTTTTTCTTTCCTCTTGGACCCGAAGAGGTCATTATATACCCAAATATACCCACATATGCGTATTGTCCCTGTCTAGCATCCAAACAATCAGGTACTCCCGCAACTCCTGTCTCTAAATTTACTTCTTCTACGGGGTTTATGGTATAGAACGTGTCTGGTCCACGGTTTACTCCGTTAGGTAACTTATATTCATACAATGGTACAGCAACTTCACCCCCTTTCATCAATCCAGAGGATGCAGCGTTAGATGCGGAGGTCCAAATGTATCCTAATAGTGTAGTTCCGCTACCTGTAGTTAAATATGAATCATTATTCGCAGAATCATAGTTACTATACACCGCAACAGTTCCTGTCTGACTATCTTTCATCAAAGAGAAGTATTGTGAGTTCCTTTGACGAGGTTCTCTATTATATGAACGGAATTCTTCTTGACCTTCTTGTACTACTTCATCCCTACTGTATAAATGGTCTCTTAGTTTACCACTATAGTACCTATAGACTGATACTCTTTCCGCATTACAGTTTTCTAAACACGTTTCAGTAGGTTCTCCTAGGTAGAACACCTGATCCTTACCAAACTTATACCCACCAGGACCTACACCTTGGAACGTAATCGTATATCCCGCAGGTACGTTAGTTCCAGTATAGACTTTAGTGTAATCTTCAGAGTCAACAGGGTTCATATAAGAACGACCTGTCTCTAGGATCTTAGCGGGCATCCATTTGTGCTAGAGTTTCTTCAATTTTATTTAGTCTGTCAAAAATAGTGTCAAATACCTGTAGTAAATTACTATGCTTATCATCACCTGGGATTTTATACTGTATCATATCGGCACCTCTACTTAAGAAGGACTCTACTTGTTGAGTACGATTGGCAAGGTTAGTAGCAGTCTTTGCTATCATCTCAAACCTCCACTCATTCTCCTCTTCTATAGATTTAAACTCAGGTACCTCTAAATCTTGAGGTATAACTAGATCTTCTTGGTTTTCCATTAAAAATAATTAAAATTCAATACTACACGAAACTTTTGGTCTGTGCAACTGGTACCTGCGTGAGGTGTATTCACCTTAAATTTTAGCAAACGATTTGCCTTACTGTCAACTTTAGTACCGTCTTGAAAGTATGTATAACCATTATTGTCATTTAGATAGTATATTGCAGTAGTAGCACCATCAAACTCATTAGACCCATACTCACCACAGTCTGTATGAAAGTCATATTCCTGTAGTCTATCAGTATGGTGGTTTAGGTTTGCCTTTATACGTATCAGTGCTCTTGGTTGTAAACGGTTCACTATAGGTAGTACCTTCTCATACTGAGGTCCTAGAGGTTGTCCTCCTCCATATACGTAGTTTACCATTTGCCAGTTATATATTTCTTTCGCTTGTAAGTCAGGGTCTACCATTCGGGCAACGTGCATTACCTTCGCTTGGTTTACATACCACGGAAAATCTTGCCCCACGAAGTAGTCTCGAACATCCTCAAATTCGTTCGGGGGTAGGTAGTTATCGATTATTTCAAAGTTCATCACGATTTCAGAATAGTTACGACGTTCGCGGGGGTAACGTTTCTAGCGTCAGACCCCTCTATATGCCCCTCTAATGGTTACATTCGTAGTTCTCGTTGTATCTCTTCACGCTAGGAGTTATTTTATCCAATAAATCCTCAACATCTTCATATGTCTCAGTTTGATAAGTCTGCAATGACTTCTGATACAATTCTAAGGCATTGTAGATCAATGACATCTCTCTTCTGTTAAACATCTGCTTTGGTGATGATTAGTTTGTCGTCTATAATATCATATTGTATCACATCTCCTACTCCCCACGCAAGTTCTTCAACTATCTGATCAGGTAATTTAAAAGTCATTTCACCGTAATCATCCTCCTCTATGGGAACTAGAAATCGTTTACTCATTCTTTCGTAAAATATAGCGTATCATTGGTATATAGGATTCTAGGTATTCTATGTTACTAACGTAAGAATACTTGTGTTGAAGTATTAACCCATCACCCAAATACACCCCTGCGTGTTTAATAAGACTATTGGATAAACCATCAGCAATACCGAATGAGAAGCACACCACATCATTCTTTTTTAAGATACTCTTATACCAATCTATACCATCCCATTCTCCTTCATCCTTCTTGAATATAACTCCCCAACCCTCTGCTTCTATATCTTCTATCTTATATTCCCTTACAAACATACTGTAATCCTTAGAGAAGGTCTGAATACCAGTATCTTTCATATAATCATAGATCAGTGTGAAACATCCTCCACCTCTCTGCTGTTTCCAAGGGCGACCTAACCAGGGGGAGTAATCATTCTCGTACTTTTTTATCAAATTGTCCATAGGTAAAATTTTTTCTGGGGATTTTTTTATATATCAGGGTACCTTAAATGCGTTTTCGATAATATAGCAAACCCTATACTTTTGTAGGTTAGTCAAAAAAGATTTTTTTAATATGCCACTTTTCCGATTGGCACAAGGCGAAAATGATAATCGTTTTCATTCTCACCTGTGTCACTCTGAGATTAGTATAAGCATCCCTCATTAGGAAATTGTACTTTCTCACCATCTACTAGGATAGCATTTTGTTTTTTGAGATACTCCCAAGTTTCTGCTAACTGTCTTCTAGCACCTACTACACCGAGGTCAGTCTTATCCATATTGAATCTTTTAGTGTAGAATTTAGTAGTTTGAAATTGTCTCCAAGTTATTTGATTAAGGTTTAAAGTTTCCATTAGGGGTGCTTAGTGTTGTTATATTAATTATAGCGAATTATTCCCCCCTATGCGAACTAATTAGAATATATGTTAAATTGCTGTTATTATGACAATCACGTTACATAACTCTTGAAAAAAACCGCCTTGCGTGCTAACTTCCTAAGACTACAATAACCTAAGATATTAATAGAGATATAAAATTGAAAAGTATATTTATTTTAACCTTTTTAATTTATACTAAATCTATTCATTTATACCGTAAGTTTTTAAAATGATCGTTGACTTTGTTCCCATCTATATGTCTCACTTGCCTATGGTCTATATTAGTTATTTGTTCTTCTTCTATTGTTTCCGCACTTATAAAAGCACTTGCTACAAGTCTGGCAATTCTTCTTACAACTGTTTTCCCTTCTTTTCTGAGAGTTACTCTCTTGTAACCGTTTTCATTAATATGAGTCTGTAATTGTTTCCACTTTCCCCACTTAGTAGAGAATACTTCTCCATTCTCTTTTATGTAATAATCTTCATACTGTGGTAGTGCCTTATACAACTTTCCGCTATCATCAACAAAAGTTTCCGCATCAACTTTTTTAAACGTGTAAATAGTCATTATTTTAAAGGATAATAAAAAAAGGACTTTGTTAGAGTCCTTTTATATAGGTATTTAATTAAAACCCTTTTATGCTTAGAAATTGTTGAAAATGTGATTATCCCACTCGCAATAATCATAACTTAGGTTATTATCCCATATTTTGTTATAATCAATAGAGGACTCTATCCAAGTTGGTAAGTCTCTTGAAATATAACCACAATCTGAGATTAAGTTTTCTGTGAATTCTGCTCCACTTTCCCACTTTCCCATATATGAGTCTTCTAAGTGCATCAAGTCGGCAATATCGAAAATTGAAATAAATGCTTCAATAATCTCATCAACTGGCGAATCATAGTAACGTAACTCTTGAGATACGTTTTCATATGTGTCGATATGCTCGATAGCGTCATCAATATCAAGTTCAAAAGTCTCTTGAAATTCTTGAATTTCGTCAAGTCTCTCTGTACCTTCTTCAAGTGCTATCTCTGTAACTTTAGAAAATTCTACTCCATAGTCAGTAGAGAATTGTAAACTACGGTCAACAATAGCACTAAGTTCAGTAATTCTTGACTTTCTTAAGTCTGCATTAATCTGATCTAGTCTAGATTGCTGAGAGTTAGATAAAGTTTGCATTTGGGATTTAAGTGTTGTTATATTAATGATAACATAAATTTTTGATTTATGTCAAGAAAAAAGAGAATTTTATACTTTCTTAAGGTTTACATATCCCTCATAATAAGTAATTGCAAGTTCTAAAACAATTTCAAAAACCTCTGTTGAAACATAAATTTCATTATCAAAAACGTAAGAATCTCTTTTCATTAAGACTTCTAAAACGTTATGGGCAATATCTTCTAAATCTTTTTGAGTAAAAACAGTTGCCTTCCACCCACCAGTATAGTTAAATCTTTTATCAAGTGTTTTAACTAAATCCTCTGTTGTAACTGTGGATAGGTCAAGAGCGAAATTTTTGATTTTTGACATTTTGGGAAAAAAGTGTTTTGTATATATTAATGATAACATAAATTTTTAGTTTATGTCAAGAAAAAAGAGAATTTAATATTCTCTTAATATTCTCCCCATATTCTGAGATATGCGTTAATCTCTGCTAATGTGCAAGAATATTTGTACTCAGCAGCATTACCAGTAATAAATCGCCCAAAACTATTAGTTAGTGCTATCTCAAATAATCCTTCTTTAGTGTATTCTAGGATAGATGCACCAAAGTTATTATTTGGGAAATTTATCTTACTTACTGTTGTATCTGGGATATTTCCCTTTTCTGTAGCGTAAGGATAGAATTCAAACATAATCATTAAGTGTTGTTATTACTATGATAACATAAAAATTTGATTATGTGAGACTTTTTTTAAAATGAATTGTTAAGAAATTATAAAGCATAAAAAAAGGTTAGAGTTCCCACGCTCTAACCTTCTTTAATTGAATATGTTAAGATATATTACAATCAGTTGCAATATTAACCCTAGTGTGAGTTAGGATTAATAACTGGACTTACATCAAGGGAACACTAAACCCTTAAATGCCAGTAACGTTTAACCTAGTGGGTAGTATCCGTTAGTGTTGAAATAGTCTATATCTGAAATAGTTAAATGCTTTTCAAATACTTTCATACCTTCATAAAATTGAATCTCAGCACCAGTTAATGTGTCTACTAAAATCCATTGCTTTTTATGTTGCTTTATATAAACTCTATCCTTAGTTAGTTCACTAAGAATTGCGTTTAATCTCTCTTTAGTTGTTTTGGTTCTAAAACCGCCATTATACAATTTAACTGACCTGTAACCAAAGTGTGTGTGGTCAATTTCTGCTATAACAGTATCGTAAAATTTTACGTCAACAATGTTAGAACCGTCTTGTCTAGTAATAACTTCAGTATTACCTAGTCCAGTTCCCTTAGTGTTGCACTTCATCATAGCGAAAATTGCTGATGTTGTACTGGGTTTTGAAAAAGTCAAGTTGGTCATAGTGTTTTTTGCTTATGAGTCTATTCTAGCAAAGAATAGTGGTATATGTGGATTGAATTGTTAAGAGAATCTTAAGACTTTTTTTTCTTAGCGTCTCTAACCATTTTATTAAACTTCTTACTTTGTTTTGGACTCATACCGCAAAAATAGTTTAATAAGTTGCCTTCATATTGATCGGCAAGTGCTATAAGGTCATTATTCATTAGTAAGTACCTCTTAATAAGTTCTTACTGTTGTTAAACTGGTCAATAAGTGCTTCAGTTTTAGCGTTTTGTTTCGCTATTTCCTTATCGGCAAATTTGATAAGTCTATGAAGCATTTGTAAATCCTTATCCATAATGTTTAAATTAGTGTTGTTTGGATATATCCAATATAAGGGAAAATTAGGATAAATGCAATAGGAAAACAGATTCTTAACATTTTTTTAACAATTCATCTTTTCCTCTTTGAATATATCCCTTTTTATATGATTCAACTGAAATTTCGCTTATATTCTCTATTTCTTCTTCAGTTAAACCTGATTCTTCAAAAATTAGTGCATTATCACTAAATTTTGTTAGAGTTTCAATTACTTCTTCAAAAGAAAAATCTCTATTGATAGCATTTTCGCCAAATGCAATTTCAAAAACTTCTTCAATAAATTCATTTTGTGTCATTTGATTAAATCCTTATGTAATTTGATTAAAATTGATGAATTAACATCTATAATTTCAGTTTTCTTATCATCATTTTCAGAATAATGAAAGTTTAAACACTCTATCATATAGAGTAACTCTTTTTGTGTAAACATTATACAATTCCCTCTTCAACTAATCCCATTATGTTGCCTGTTTCATCAACTATTTCCCCAGTTTCGTTGTCCCTGACACAACTGTATTCATAATCACAACCAAATTCAAAGGATAAATCCATTGCTTTTTGTAAATCGTCAGTAAATACCTCTGAATTGAATAATCTGGGTGTTTCAACTGTGTATTTGAAATTGTCCATTTGTTTTTAGTGTTTGTATGTTATGATTTATTATTGCATATAATTCTGTTATATGTCAATAAGGAAATATAAAGAGAATATTAAGATAATATTCCCATTTTTGTTGCTGTTTGTTTAGTTGCTCTACGCTCTATAACAAAATCCCTTACTCTCTCTCTATCAAGAGAATCGCCACCGCCCCAAGTAACGTGAGTTCCAACTTCGCATAAATCAAGATAGTTTAAAGTTGCAAGTGCTAACTCTTCCCTAGTTAAACCGTCTATAGGGTAAAGTACATCAGGGTGACTAGGTGAATAGAATGATTCACAATAATCAAGAAATTCTTTAAAGTTGTCCATAGTGTTTTTTGTAGATGAATCCATCATAACATAAAATAATGAATGATGGATATATGAATTGTTAAATAAATGTTAAGAAAATAAATCTGAACATAATGATCTATGAATCATAAACAATTTATCTAAATCGCTTGAATCAAAACTTATCCATTCTGAGACGTATTCCCATCTATCAAAATCTGTAACCATTCCATCAAAATCTGGTGCTGAACAAAAATCCTTATTTTCGTCTAACCAAAATGACCTTCCAAAGTGCATAGAATGAGTTACTCTCAATTCTATTGATTGATTCCACTCATATGTTGATAAAGTAGGCATAGCGTTTAAAGTGTTGTTATATCCAATATATCATAAAATAATCAATATTGGATATATGAATTGTTAAGAAATAATTAAAAGACGTAACAGTTATGAATAAACATTAATTCTTCATACTGTTCTGTTGAATATGCTCGTTTATCCTGTATGTTGAAATCCGACCAATCGCAACCATCTAATTTGATTTCCAAATTTTCGTATTCTGAATTCCATCGATGTAAAATTTTTGTACCATCAATTTGAGAGATAAATTTTCTTATCATTTTAAAAAACTCCTTCTAGTGATAATTGAGTATCGGCAAATACTTCTTCTTCGATTTCATCTATTACTTCGTTGTATTCGCCATAATCTTCAGAATAGTCATCCCAATCATAATCCCCATTTTCAAAAATTTCTCTTGCGTGTTCCTGACTTCTTGCCATTATGGTATAAGTACCATATTTTTCAAATTTTGTTGTAACGTAGAAGCGTTTTTCTGT
>CEVP01084533.1_pt1 | contig 51354 bp, 54 predicted proteins | sample 427071 | NCBI WGS metagenome assembly CEVP01 (sample SAMEA2623808, study PRJEB7988) | marine metagenome | isolation source: saline water (ENVO:00002010), including | reverse complement strand
TTCCTCATTTTCACTTTCCTCATTTTCACTTTCCTCATTTTCACTTTGTTGTGGTTTAGTATTATCCAAGATAAGTTTTTGCTTTGCACTATTTAAGAATTCAACAAACTCGCTTTTATTTTGTTCTTTCATAGAAAGAATTAATTTATTTATTGAATTTATTCGTTCATTATATCTAGATGTTTCATCTAAATCAATAATATCTAATATATCACCGATAGTATAATTATTAATATCTGTATCTAAATCTGCATTAGCCATATATATGTTATTTGTATTTCTTTTATATAAAAAAATTGATTATGTGAATTATAATATAATGTTAAGTTAATTATGGCTGCAGAATGTCCAATTTGTTGTGAATATTATAACAATTCAAATCATTCATTAGTTAAATGTGAGTTTGGTGATTGTAATTTTAGCGCATGTAAGTTATGTATTCGTCAATATTTATTAGGTACAACAACTGACCCTCATTGTATGAATTGTAAAAAGGCATGGAGTCAAAATTTTATGGTAATGAAATTAAATCGTAGTTTTATTACAAAAGATTACAAAAAACATCGTAGTGTGCTTCTATTAGAACGGGAAATAAGTAGATTACCCGAAACGATGCAATTAGCTGAAAAACATAAAGAAGCTGATAATAAGGAAACAGAAGCGAAAGAATTAGGAATTAAAATATCAAAAATGACTATAGACTTACAGAAATTACGAGCAGAACAAAATATTTGTTATCGTAAAGCATCGGACTTACGAAATAACAAAATCAAAGAGGAGAAAAAGCAATTTATAATGCCGTGTCCAAGTGAAACATGTCGTGGATTTCTATCTACACAATATAAATGTGGGTTTTGTAATATGTATACATGTCCAAAATGTATAGAAATCATCGGTCCTAATAAAAATATCCCACATACATGCAATGAAGATAATGTTAAATCAGCTGAACTAATACGCAAAGATACTAAACCATGTCCTTCTTGTGGTACGCGAATATCAAAAATAGACGGATGTGATCAGATGTGGTGCATAGAATGCCATAAAGCTTTCAGTTGGAAAACTGGAAAAATAGATAATGGTACAATCCACAATCCACATTTTTATCAATTTCAACGAAATACAACTGGGCATGTCCCGCGTGCTCCCGGAGACATAGTTTGTGGAGGGTTGTGTAGTTATCAAGATTTAAGGGCAATAATATTATACAAACTAAAAAATACCAATTATGAAAATATTGATTATACAAGTCAATCGTTATGCAGTATGGTAATAAATCTACATCGCACATTAAATCATATAACATATGTGACATTGCCAGAAATTCGAGATAAAGTAACACATTTTACTAATTTTGAAAAACTGCGCATCGATTATATATTACAAAAAATAACAAAGCATGATATGGAAGTAACCATTTATAAGAACGATATACAAAGACGTAAATTAACTGAACAATTACATGTTTTTGAATTACTAAATACGGTTGGTATTGAAATGTTTACTGCCTTGCGTAATAGTAAAAATACACATAATAAATTTTTAGAAGAAGTTTGTAATCATATTAACGAGTATAATAATTTACGAGAATATTGCAATAGTGTATTTTCAAAAATGAGCGTAACATATAATCAAGTTGCGCCAGTTATATCTTATGACTGGAAATTAAATACACAATATACAAAATTAACAACCGCAAAAAAAGATTTAGTTACTAATTAAATTAATAATTATAGTAAGAATAAATAATATATCTAAATATTTATATCAAAGCGTTTATTAAACATTTTTTTAAAATGTTTAATAAAATTAATATGTTTATTATTAACAATCCAACATGGAACGCGTAAGATACCTTGTCCTCTCTTCACATGGCGAGCTCCTTTAAATAGTAAAATATCGAATAATTTGATAATTTTAAATTCTTTATTAGACAAATCACTTCGATCTAATCTATATTTACTCTTGTAGATATAGAAATTATAATTGTAATCTTTATAAATTTTTGGACGTTTTTTTAGAATAAGTTTTTTATAAATAAGGCCGACGCCCATAACATTATTTTTATCATTATGCATTTCTAATACAAATATAGGCGTTGTATTTAAGATAGATTCGGATATTTTTTTTTGCAACCCATAAACACAACCTTTCCATTCGTTGTTATCTCTCCAATATTGATTTTCATTCCACGTTTCATTATTAAATCTTGTAGTAGCTAGTTCATACATTTAAAATATATGTATTTGGTATTACTTAATCAATTTTATTAAAAATATTAAGAATATGTATATGAAAATAATATATTATGTCTTCATAATATTTTTATTATTATCTAAATTAGCCTACTTAGTATCAATAGGGCATATGTATTATGTTAAGCATGAAACACCAAATAGTCCAGATGTAATGATATTACAAAAACAATCAGATCGATTATTAGCTATTGCATCAGTAGGTATTATTATAGCATTACTAATAGATTTTGGATATAGTATACTTAGAGGAAAAAAAAGAATACAGGTGAATAGAGTCGAACAAATTATTTATTTCATATCTGGACTACTTGGTTTATTGCATATGAACTGGCAATTAATATTATATAATAATTGACCAGTATAATAAATATTATTTTAATCGTATTCAAAATTATAATTTTTTTTATGTAATTTGTTAATGTTAATAATATCATAAGAGTCCAAACCAAAAAACTCCCCAATAGTTTCATCAGTTATTGGACGTTTAATAACAAAATCACTAATATTTATTATATTTGGAATGAATTCAAATGCATATTTTTCAAGATATTTCATACGATATCGCGTAGTCTCATAAATATATAGAGCTGTTTTTGTAGATAGGAATTCCTTTATAATATTCAAATTATCAATATTATTATTTAATATTACATAATTATCTCTATTGCAAATTCCATATTTACCCTCTCGATCTAAATAAGGAAAGCCATACATTTTATGTGGAAGGATTAGTTTTTTAACTTTGTTATATTTGCAAGGTCCATTGCTATATTTTATATCTAATATGGGTTTATTTGAAAATTTATCTAATTTAGCACTATTTATATTTTCATATGAGTATGTTTCATTCTTATTAGCAGAAAGTTTTATATGTTTTCCAGGCATATTTGTTTTAAGAACTTGTAAGCAGCCAAATTTATCGATATATTTCATAAATTTATTTACTATACTAATGCCAAATAATGGTATTGGATAATTATTAGTAATAGTATATGGTATATATTTGGATCTATCATTATCGAATATATTAATTATATTATGGTTTACATTTATTTTATTTTCTAATAAAAAATAACATGTTGGTGTTTGTGCATTACCATTAAAAATCTTATTTGTTTCGGTGTTAGATAGAGAATGAATTTTATGTATTTTATGTCTACACATGAAATAATATATATTTAATTTATCAGGCTTCATCCAGATAGAAGGTACTATCATAATAAGTTTTCCATTAGGTTTTAATAACATTAATGATATTTTAATAAATTCAAACCATATTGTTTTTCCGTCATTTTTTTTATTCTTATTTTTATTTGTCGGAACTTTTTTTACACCATTTGAATTGTATGGTGGATTTCCGATAACATAATCAAATTCTATATTGCTAATGTCATTTGTTTCAGTAATAAAATCTATATTAAATATATTTGCTTTAACTCCAAAAATATTTCTTAATTCTTTGACATTATCATTTTGAATTTCCACCATATAAATCATATTTTCTATAATATGATTTCGACGTTCTTCTACATCGTATATAACATCAATTAACCCATCATCTAATTTATAAAATAGAAATATTGAAAAAAAACCAGTTCCAGCACCAGGATCAAGCCATTTTGTAGATGGATTTGAAAAATCACAATGATTTAATAAATTGAACATATTATTAATTAAGACATATGGTGTAAGAATTTCCCCATATTTTTCCTTTTTTTCATTAGAAAAATTTATTTTTTGATGCATCATATAATTGTTATTTGTAGCAATAATAGACATATATTATTAACAATGTTAATTAAAAAAAAATATAATTCATTAGAAAAATTCCATAATTGGAATTTTTCTTTATATATTTTTTATTTTTTATTTTTTATTTTTTATTTTTTATTTTTTATTTTTATATATCTATTAAACTAAAGCCACTTGGCCGTAGCTCACGACCAGTTAGCCAAATTGTTATATTCTGCACTATTAATGTCTACATTATCAATATTTTCTTCGTTACTGATATTTTCGTTATTAAATGCATTTATCAAATTTACCGAGGCGAGATTGACGAGTTCATCGCGGTTAATGATTCGCCGATATCGTCTACGCAATTGATTTTGTAGAATTGAAGGAGGGTTATTTTCTTCCTCATGAGGTGGAGGTGTATTTTCATCACTATCACTACCGCTTACCAAATCCGGGATGGTAGAATTGTCATCAGAATCAGCATTTGATTCATCATCACTATCACTATCGCTTACCAAACTCGGGTTGGTAGAATTGTCATGAGAATCATTTTTGGATTCTTCGTTATGAATCATATTACTTTGTTCACTAATTTGTGTCATAGTTTGTCCCTGTTCATTATTGTCCATCCATGTAGGGTATCCTTCAGAATTCATACCATTGTTAGTAGCATGACACCATAGAGGTGCTAGTTGATTATCGTGTACCTGTAGATAATAATGAAACCAATTAAATTGGTTTACAATATAACTATTCCAATTAATAAGATTAGTAACTTGTTTTTCCAGTTCATTCACACGCTCTTGAAGTGCAGCATCTTCATCGCTAATAGGATTAGTATTTTTCAACAGAATCCAATACCATGGTTCATCATAAATAAGGCGAGCATTATTATCTTCGTTAAGAATGCGATATTGAATATTTCTTGTAGCTGCATTATCTTCCCATGATTCGAAATGTAGGAAAGCCATATAATATTTAACTCCATTAGCACTATTTTTTTCAACAAGATCAACGCGATTAATATTGCCAACATTCAATGATTTAAACTTATTAATAATAAGATCCTTATTTGCCCATTCAGAAACCACCCTAGGAATGCAAAGCGAAAGCTTGTTATCGAAAGTCATTGTTGTTTTGTTTGGACTTGAAGTCATAAGTTGATTATAATTAACAAGCGTATATTGTATCATTCCATTTCAATTTTTTTTTCAAAATAATACAAAATAATACAAAATAATACAAAATAATACAAAATAATACAAAATAATAGCTAATTTTTAATAATTTTTAATTTTCCAAAAAATTACTAGAGCCATTATTATATAAAATAAGTGATTTTTCTGATGATAGTGGTATAAAATTATTAATAAAACGACTAATAAAAAGTTCGTTAGTTGGTTTCGAAATTGTGTAATTAAAATTATTAATAAATTCTTGCAAATTGGAACTATAAATAGCATCTCTACAATTATATTTATTATCTACTGTAGAAAATATTCCATTTGTGATACATGGATTATAACATGATGCAACCAAACAATCAATTAATTCTTCGTTACTATTCCAATTAATAACCATTTTACATTTATTATTATTACGCGGTTCACATAAAATTATACCAATTTTAGTATTTGCTAATTTATAAGTATTATTAGGTAAAATATTCATCATCTTTCTTATATTAGATTCTAATGAACAAAAAATACAACATGTAATGTTGTTGACATAAATTTCTAAAATGTCTATTAAAGTAATATCAGGCAATAATAATAATACTGCAACAATACTACCAGCACTATATCCAGCTATGAATTTTGGCGTAGTAGATTTTATATATTGTTTACAATAACCAAGACAATACCAGAATGCGGGATAACCACCACCTTCTATTAATATATGATTTTGCTGATTATATATATCATCATTAGTCATAATATAAATATGATAATAAAAATTTTTAATTATCATTCAAATAACTATTATAATAAGATAACCAGTCATTTGGTATGTTCTTCGTTTTTCCATCATAATTCACAGCTAAGTTTTGTTCAATTAGCCATGGACCAATAGATAAGTCGTCAATTATTACATCTGCTAACAGTCTTCCATATTTTTCTGTTTTTACATTCTGTAAGTTAACTATTTTATTAATAATTTTATTTTCTACCATTTTTTTAGCAATTAGAGCACATTTTTTTTCATTTTCATTTTTACTTCGGATTTCTGGACAATCAATACCATTAATTCTAACAGAAAATTTATATAATTTACTTTCTTTATATGGTAAGTATCCTGCAATTGTTATTGTATCTCCATCATAACATTTAATTACTCTACCATTTGTTATTTCTGGAACAAAATTATTTAATGAAGATGGATTAATATTTTCTGGTATAGATCTATTTGAAATAATATTACTTTTAGTAATACATAACCCCATATATAATAATATATTTTATCTTTATATATGTCTAGTTCAAGTGATAGAACTAAAAAGCTATCATCAAAAGTAAGATATGACGAATTGGCAATGAATACAAGAAATCATAATACAGTTAGTCCTATTAAAAAAGATGGTTCAAACTATAAGATGTATGGAATAACCAAATTTAATAAAACAAAATCAAATAATACACGAAATTCAATAAACACATTTAATAGTTATTCGGAACGACTTGAATTGATGAAAGGTAAGTTTTATACAAATACACCAATAGATGCAACAAATGTATTAAAATACAATATAGAGGGAGGAAATATAATGCAAGTAAATTATCGCGGTGTCAATCCATTAGTAGCAACTGGCGATTTAGATATAAGTGGTGGAAAAATTATGACTCCTAACTTAATACCATATCCTAGTAACGATATAACTTATCCTGGTTTTATAGTAGATTTGGATAATAAAATATTTAAAAAAAGTGGTGTAGGAAATATAGAAAATCAACAACAGAATTGGATAAGAAAAATGACAAAAACAGAATTTAATGATTCGAATCAATGGAATAAATTAAATAAATCACAAGAATTACATAATTTTTCTCTTACCGGTGGGATAAATTTGTGGAGTGAATTTACATTAAACGTTACTGCTGAATCAGGAGCTTATGTTATGAGTGGTATTCATCGAAAGGGTAATTTGATCAATGAGCTTAATCCAACACTATATTATAATCCTTATGATATTATTAATTTTATAATAGATGCATCGGGAACATATCCAACAAATGATAATCACATATTTCGTATCAATACAAGGAATTATACTTTCAATAATAATAGTGAAATAGCATTTAATGTAACAAATGAAAATAAACCAACAGCAGATGGAGTTATAACATGGTCTCCTACAAGTGAAGGAAGATATTTTTATAATTGTCATAAACATTCAAAAATGCACGGAATTATTATAATAGGAGATGGAAGTATAAAATATCCGACTCAACAACCATATACACAAGATTTAAGTGTTCCGATAATATCAAATATTCAAACAGATAATTTAACGGGAACAAATACAGAAGAAGCTAGTTTTACATTTACAAGCAGTAAAAGTGGTAAAATAACTATTACTTCTAATATAAATAATTTAGTGGTAGACATTTTAGATGACAATATAATTGCAGGTGAAAATACAATTACATTTACTAATTTATTAATAGATGATTATAATTTATCATTTTACATAAGTGATAATAATGGAGCACGTTCAGAAAATAATAGTTTCACATTTAAAATAACGCAACCATCATCACCATCATCATCATCATCACCATCATCATCATCATCACCATCACCGCAATCTAATACGATTACTGAAATGGCCATCACTAACAGTAGCGAGATAAATATCATAACAAGTGGTACTAATAATTATTATGTATTTAATGGAGAAGCTACATATAACGAAAATAAAATTTACACATTAACAAAAGGTGCATATACTTTTACTAATATACCAGAATTACATGCTATGGCGATACTAAATAAAGGTAAATTTGATAATATAACTTATACTGCTGGTTCTAGTTCAATAACTATTAAGGTAAGTGGTGGAGATGACCAAATAAATAGTAACAAAGATTATTATACATTTAAAGATGCTAATGATGAAGAAATTAATATTGGCAATGGTTCGTTTAAATTTATGAGAGGAAAAAAATATACATTTATAGATGGTGGTATAAACAGCTACAATGGAAGTTTATCACATCCATTTAAATTATATATAGATGATAATGAACAAGGAGCAATAACGGGTCCAAATAATGATTTTACTATTACTATTCCTACAGATGCCTCTACTGATGAAGGATATATATATTATGAATGTGGTATTCATTTAACAAGTATGAAAGCGAATCTATCATTACTTCATAAAGAAGTAATTGGGTCAACAGCAGATGGTAATTATGACTTTTATTATGGAGATATCAATGTAAATGTTAATGGTGATTTTGGCAATGTAAGTGTTTATTGCTACCATCACGGTTATATGGGACGTCAAAACTTATTAAAATATGTTAATTAATAGAGTTTTTTAAATTCAATAGTTATTGACCAATCCATATTATTTAAATCTATTATACGACCATATTCATCAAATAATTTGATAGTTAATTTATCAATATTAACTGGTTTAAAATAATTGCGAGGAGTTCGCCTATGACTAATAAAGCCAGTCTCTCGTGAAGATAAGTCATGATTAAGACGCAATGGTGCTAAACATAAACGAGTCATTATTTTTTTGTCAATAATATAATCATTATAAGCTACTATTAATGAAGGATGAGAATTATTTTGATATTCTTCTATAGAGAGAAAACCATATCTAATTGCTGATATAAAACCAACACCTTCTGATACAGCAGAAAACGGAAGATTATTTATTATAGATGTAACTAAATTATATTCTGCAGCACGAAACCCAATAGCCCAGCCCATACGTTTTTGAATACTAGTATTTGTATCTAAATTTCCGTCATTGTCTACATTAAAACGTATCTTTGTAATTTTTTTTGTGTTAAAATCATAAGTAACATTTTTATCATAATCACTTGGGATAGGTGTAGAAAACACAGATTTACCATTAATTTTATTAATAGAATACCTAATATCTTTTGTTCCATCAAAATTGCTATTTAAAAAATCATTGTCATTGGGATTTTCAAAGGCAGCAAATGTTCCATTATTATTTAAAGCACCGGGGGTAGCTAAATTTAATACACGATTCATTGTTTGTTCAATAAAAAATTTATCTGTTAACCACGATTTAGTATCATAATTTCCTTCTTCTAATTTAACTCGCCATGCCATATTACTAGGTTGAAAATTAATAATATTATTGTTTAAATTAACATATGATAAATCAATTAATGGTTGAGAAGAATTATTGAAAGAAGAATCGCTTATTATTAACATTGTATTATTTCCTAGATATTCAGAAATAGAGTAAAATGTCATCGGCATTTCAACTGCTACAATTGACATTTCTAATACATTTTTCTGACATTCGGGTAAGTCTAACGAATATGCCGTTGATAAATTTTGGTAATAGTTTTTACGATGACGAGAATCTATACTAATGGTCTGTTTGATAATATTCTTGGCTATATTATTTATTGTTAATATTTCTGGTATTTCATCATATAATCTTAAAATATTGTTATCTATTAAATTTTTATTATCTATTTCGCGTTTATTATTATTTATTAGTTCATCATATTGAACACTATAATTATTTCTATTTGAAAAACCTTCCGTAATAAATTTTTTTTTATTGTTTTTATTTTTTTTTTTAAGTTTATCTATTTGTCTCCATCCTATAAATCCATCTAAATTATTATTTTCTACATTGACAATTTGATTAATACCTATATTTTGTCTAGTAATTTTAGTTTTTGTATTATTTACAGAATCAATTATGTCTGATATTATAATATCATCACTTCCAATATCTAATGTTGCATAACTTAAAAATGTAAGTAGATCTAAATCAGTAGATGGTGTGTCGATTTGATCATTTTCTAATTTTTCAAATATAAAATAGAGCGCTTCTATATATTTTTCATAATTTATTTCTGATGTTGATGGATTTCTTTTAATATTTAGTAAAGATTCGTTAAAATTTTCAGTACCCCAGTTTAATTCAATAAGCTGATTTGTTTGTGGATGTCGTATTTCTGTTCTAAATCCTTGTTGTAATAACCAAGATAATCTTGGTCTACCATGTAAATTAATGTTGCGATTTATTTCATCATAACTAACAAAAGGGGGCAAAGATTTTTTTTGATATAAGTCACCTAAATATATTAAAATGTTCAAGGAGAAAAATAATTCAATTTTGGTATAAGAGCCATTTGTATCCAATAAAAAAAGATTAAGTCTTTCAAGACTATTATCATCTTGTAATAATAAACCACTGCGAGTATTAGCATGAATTGTAACTAAATTAATAAATTTACGTAATTCATCTATTGTTAAATTATTTATAGTATTAAAATTTTGATGTAATTGATTTTTATATATTTTATTCATTTTAAAATCATTAAAGTTCATTTATAATTATTATATATTGTAGTTTTACGTTTTATTTGTTTTTATCTTTATCTTCCATTAACATAATTGCCATCGCTGCATAATTATGTAAATCAATTAATGTATCTCTCAATTTTTCATCTTCCACTAATGTTATTCCATTAGTAGATATAGATAGTAATCGTTGAATTTTATCACCGATACGAACCAGAACGCCGACAGGCCCATATGTAGCAAAAGCATCACCATAATCTGTATTTTTTTTTATAAATAACTCTCTGGCCTCTAATTGAATCAAATCCATTTGCTTTAATCTATCTGCCATTTGTATTGATTTAAATACAAATATTTAAATCAATTTTATTAAAATTATCTAGTTCCCCCACAACTACCACAAGGTTTTGAAACCATAAGACCATTAATATTCATACACAAACGTAATCTTTTAAATTGTAAAATTTCATTATTAATTTGTGATGTATTGTTTTGCGATGTATTGTTTTGCGATGTATTGTTTTGTGATGTATTGTTTTGTGATGTATTATTTTGCGAGTATCCCGAAGTAAAGGTCATTCCAATAGTATTGGGCATAATAATATCATATTAGGAAAAAATATTTAATTAGAACATATACTACAATTTCTATTTACATTTGAAATCATGCCATACATTTTATTTTTATTACCTTGTTTAGGAGTAGTAATATTTACATCGGTTAGTAAATATCCACCTTTTTTTCTTGCTAAATATCTGTCATACGAATTATGTTTAACAGCAATAGTATTTTTATTGTCAGTATTGGCAGCCACGTTTAAAGAAGCTAAATTCATAGTATATAATGATGCTTGTGCGCGAACTTGGTTCCAAATGCGCTTTTGTTTTATTTCATTGTGTTCGTTACTTCTGCAGTTTTTACAATTAGTTGCATTTGTATTAATAACTAAATCTTGACCAGAACAATCACACGTATTTGCTATATAAGTAGTCATTCTATATAAAATTGATTATATTATTTATGATAAATTTTATATTAAATACCATTTAAAAATGGATTATAAATGTAAATTTTGTAGTAAAATTTATAAACGCAAAATATCATTTGATAAACATGTTATTATATGCGAAATAAATCATAAAACAATGAGAACATTTGATACTAGGTGTCAAGAAAGCGAGGATATATATGATAATGAAAAATTATCAAATTTGGTTTTAATATTATTTAAAAAGGTTGATGATCTGGAAAAAAAAATACAAAAAATAAATATCATACAGAAAAAGAAAATAAATATTGAAAATTGGTTAAATGAAAATAAATTATATACACCTTCTATTACTTTTAATGATTGGGTTTCAAATATTGAAATTAATGATGTAAATATATATAATATAATCCAAAACGATTTTATTATAGGTTTAATACAGATTTTAGAACATTACATTTATTTATCAGATATACCACTTAAAGCATTTGATAAAAAGATAGATGATTTATATAGTTATGATGGTGAAAAATGGACATTAATGACACGAGACCAATTTAATAATTTTATAGTTAAAATATCAAGAAAAATATTAAATATGGGAATGATTATTATTATTGATACTCCAAATTTAAATAAAGATTTCGAAATTAATATTAAAAAAATAAATGGAGGAAATTTCAAAGATGATAGAATACACACGCTAATAAAAAGGGATATTTATAGTAAAATTAAAATTGATATTAAAAATATAATTGAATACGAATTTAATTAGATTCAAGCAAAATAAATACTAAATATGAATATAATATTTGATAACCAGTTACATATATATTCTACTTCTTCGTCATTTATATAATCAACATCTATATCATTAAGATTATTAATATTTTCGGTTACACTTTTTATATAAATCCATTTATGAACATGATTTTCTTCTAATATATATTCTTTGAAGTCAAATAAATCATCACGAATATGTTTTAAATAATCATGAATATAAGGTTCACCAGAAGACATAATCTCACTTGGTTCATAATTCGGCGCTATATCAACTATAATTATTTTTTCCTTGGCAATTTGTTTTAGTTTATCTATAATATTTAATCTTGCAAACTGTGGAACTTCATGGAAAAAAAACATAGCAGTAACAATATCATAATGTTTATCTGGTTGCCAAAACTCAATATGTTGTTTCTCAAAAACTTTATTAGGGAATAAGACTTTTGCCATTTCAATCATTTCACTACTTGTATCTAATCCTAAACTACCTTCATTTTCTGATGTAGAAAATCCAGTTCCACATCCGATATCTAAAATAGTTTTATTTTTTCCGTCTTCATCTATTACTTCTTGTCTTAAATCTCGCCCATATATTATTAAATCAGTATATTTTGTAAATATTGGAGCAATCTTAGAATGAATAGAAAAAAAAGTATTATCGTTTCCCATATTATGAATATATGGATTATATGGATATAAACGTGGATTCCAACAATATATGTTTAAAATATTAATAATACCAATAAAAAGAGTAAGTAGTTTCATTACAATATTGTTAGTAATTATATTTTATATTGATTATATAATATAATTACAACTCAAATGAGTTATATACTTCGGCTGGTGTCATTATAGTAAGATTTAGTTTACGTGCTTCATCTATTTTTCCAGTTGAAATATTCTTATCTTTTACTATTACCATGAATATTTTTTTATTAATCGACGAAGTCATTACGGCTCCAGTCTGTTTTAATTTATCAATTAAATTACTATCTCTAAAACCAGTGATTGCAATTTTTTTATTGTACAATGGATGACTGGTATCGATTGTTTCACTTAATGTATTAAGTTCGTCTAATTTATATTCTAATTCTGCTTTTATAATCCATTTAATAAATTCATCGATATGTTCAACAAATTTATTTGCACTTTTTTCTGCCATTCCATTTATTATTTTTACTTTATTAATCTTTTCTACATTGCTTACTTTAGATGTTAAAATAGTAGGTTCTTTTGAAAGTATTATACTGAATCGTTTTTCTCCAAAACCTCTTCCAAAGATGTTAGTTGCTTGCATTAATTCAGGTAAAGTGACTTTTTTTAATTGTTCTTTAATGCCAATGCTTATTTTCGTCGCTAATTTTTCCTTAAACCCATCAACTTGTAAAAAGTCTTCTTTTGTCATTTTAATTATTTTTGGAATATTATCATACTCGGCATTAACAATTCGTTTTATATTACCCGTACTAAGACCATCTACGCCTATAATTTTAAAGAAACCAGTTATAGTTTTATTTATAACTATTTCATTACTTTCTTTATTTTCCAGCATTATATCAACATTTGATTCATTCCAAATATATTTTTCTGATGGCATCATTGGTTCACTGGATTGTTGAATAACATCAGTAATATGAGGTATTACATCTCCAGACCGAATTAATTTAATAAGAGAACCAATACCTATTTTATTATCTTTTATAAATTTAGCATTGAATCCAGTAGCATATTCTATTGTAACACCATTTAATATGATAGGTTCTATTTGAACGCGTGGTTTTAAATAACCATCTTTGCTCGGAGTCCATATAACATCTAAAACTTTTGCTTCTGCAATTTGATCTGATAAAACCATTTTAAATGCGAACGCATGATCTGGATTTCCACTTGTTCGTGAATATATTTTATCATTAATACAGATTACACCATCAATTTCATAATCATAAGATTTTCTCCATTCAACCAATAAGTCAGATAACAAAATATTATTAATATTTTCATGCTTTTCATATTTTACTAATATTATCTTATTTGTTTGTTGTTTTGTATTGTTTAATGAATTTATTAAAACAAACTGTTCTGAGGGTTTTAATATCGGTTTAATTACTTCATATACTACAAAGTCTATATTTTTTAGTTTCTCAATATCTATTTTTTTTTGATTAATTACCCCGGCAACAAAATTTCTAGGATTAGCAAATTTATCTTTATAATTATTATTAAAAATAGATTTTTTTATTATAAATTCACCTCTAATAACAATATCTTTCTCATTTGGAACATTCAGATACGGAATTATATGTGAAATATCTTGTCCAATTTTTCCGTTTCCACGAGTATATAATTTAGGTTCATTCCCTTCGCTTGAATATAACCCACTTACACCATCTAACTTGCATGATAAAACGTATGGACCATTATATTTGTCTTGCCATTTTTTTAGTGCATTTGTATCGGGTTTTATTTTGTCCATTGACCACATTTCATAAGGGAGTGTCGCCTTTTTCTTGTCAATATCCATGTTACAGTTAATATGTCCTTCTAGAGCAGCTAAATTTGTTGGGAAAATAGATAAAGTAGTTTCTCTTAATATATCATATTCATTATCACTCATTATAGGATTAGAGTTGCAATAATATGCATTATTTGCAGATTTTAACATACTACTTAATTCTTCTTCGGAAAGTGTTTTTAAAATAATAATTCCTTCTTTCTTAAATAATTCTATATTACTTTTATCAGATGATTTATTAACCGATTTTTTAGAATTCTTAATAGTTACATTAATTTTTTTCTTTTTTTTTTCCAAATATTTAATAGAACGAGAATCTATTCTATCGCTTGGTTCTAGATATTTCATTCCTAAATATTTAAAAATGTCTTGTTCAGTTTTAAATTGTTTCTCAATTTTGGTTGTTTTTTTCCCATTATGTATATGATAAAGACCATGTTCGTTTAATGTATACCCCATATTAACGGCACGCTCACGTTGTAAAGTATTAAATATTTTACTACCTGTAAAGTAAAGTATTGCAAATGGATATTCGTCTGGTGGTGCATATAATAAATCTACACGACGCGCAGGTTTATTATCTAATTTTGTAATAGTTAAACATTTACTATTTCCACGACTCAATACTTCTACTATTATTTTATTCTGAATTAAAGCATCAATAAAATTACTAAAAGTTTTTTTGTCATTATCTTTATTTGTTATAATTAAATCAATGTCGCCCGATGTTAACGCTTTTCTTCTATATGAACCAACAATTTCAAAGGATGAATTCGATGGGGTTACTTTTGAAAATATTTTACTAAAAACATCATTATAACTATCTATTTCATTACGAGGTATACGTTTTTCAATATCATCATAATATTTTAGACCTGCTTTCATAGCATTTGTTAGTTTTTCACTATTATTATTTAAATCTTTAATTGAGGTAATACCCATATTAACAAATTCAGTAGCTTTTTTAGGACCAATACCATAAACCCTTGTTAATACATTTATAGGATCTTTTCGTTCCTTTTCTAACATTAAAATCTTTCCCGTATTAATATATTCTTCTAATTTATTGGTGATGTTTTTACCAATTTTAGGTACATTTTTTAAATCATCTACAGAAGAAATATCGTTATCGTATAATATAATAGAATCGCTTGCTTGTCGATACCATTTAGCTCTAAAATTATCTCCTTTTTTAGAAAGTATTGACTCTATTTCATTCAAAATATTAATTAATTCACCATTATAGCGTTTCATATTTTTAGACTCTTGAGATAGCTTTATATCATGCTTTAAAATTATTTTCTTCTTAAGTTTTTTTAATTTAATCGTTTTTGTTAAATGTTTATTGCTCATTATATATTTGATAAAAAAAAATTCAATTTAATTACTATTATTTAAATCAAAATAATTTTTTGAAAAATTAACACCAAATAATTTATAATTTAATATAGTGTTTTTATTAATTTTTTCATATAATGTGTCTATGTATTTAGTTCGTTCTTTCTCAATATTAATTTTAAACTTTATAATAGGATATATTGGAGGATTATTTTTATCCATTATAAATAAAAATATATAATATTTATATTATGAATTCATTAATTGATAACAATTCTATATACTCAAATTATGATGATGAAATATTAGAAAATAATGAATTAGATGGTAGAAAAACAATAGTATATTTACAATTAACTAATGAAGATATTAGAGATATTATATCAAAACCTTCTAATAAGCTTACATTAGAAGATCGCTTAATAAGTGATTTCAATTGTGATTATAATTTTAAAAAACCAGCAAAAAAACATATAAATGAGTATCCAAAATATTTATTGAAATCTATTAAAGCATCAGAGTTAATAAGTCCTACACCTATAAGAAAGAAAACACGTAGGAGAAAAATGAAAAAAAAAGTAAAAAAGAAAAGTATTTCTAAGGTTGCAAGAGATAAAATGACAAGAAATAATACAAAACGTATTAAATATACACCTTTTTCCAAATCTCGATACACAAAAAGAAAATATCATTTAACCCCACGATCAAATAAGAAGTTATTAGAATTACAAAACAAAAAAGATTCGGAATTTCCTTCTATTGAAAAAACAATATACGATTAATAATTTATCTAAAATCTCATATATGTTTATTTTATTTTGTGAAATTCAATCGTCTATTTCATTTAGTGAATGATAATTATATTGTATATGTTATTATAACAAATATGTATATTACAATATAAAATAGTTACTACATATGTAGTAACTATTTTATATGTTTTAAAACCCCCACTTTTGTATAATAATATATATATGAGTAATCCGAAAGATATCAAGAAAACTATAAATAAGGATTATGATTATTTAACTTGTAAAATGTTAACTGCAAAAAATGGAGTTTTTAACGAAGTGAAAACAATTAATTCAATATCACTTGATGCAAGTAATACTGAAAATGTTAATGAAAATAAAGTTGCTGCGTCAATTAGTTTGAGTGACCCTATTAAAATTGTTAAAGCTGATTCATTAACAACAAAGACTTTATTAAAAACAAATATACTAGAATGTAATATAATAGATAATTCATTAGGTCAAGGAGAAACTACTATTAAAGTTAAAGATATTATAGATGGTACCAATGATGGTGGTTTTATTAAAATTAATAATATTATTAATGTAACTAAGCCGTTCGGTGTAGGTTCATATATAATAGGTAAAGATATATCTGCTTCAAATTTAGATATTTCTAGAAATACGTTTGTTAAAAATTTACATTCAAAAAAAGAAACGATATATTTTGAAAAAGACACTTCATTTTCAAATATTGTATATGCTAATAATATTGATCTCAGTGTAATTAGTAATGAGAATAATACAATCAATATAAATTCAGATGTGTCAATTATAGGACATTTGAAGGTAAATAAAATAGTTACAGATAATATTATCTCATCGAAAGATAATATAGTTATTAATTCTAATATTCAATCAGATAGTAATATAAAAGCATTAGACATAAATGTAGATGGTAGATTAAATACAAATAAATTAATTGTAAATGATATATCATCAGTAAAAAAAATAGTCATTAACTCTGATATTACATTTAATAATCTTTTAACAATTTCAGATGTAAGTTTGGAAAAAATGCATTCATTAGATAGTAATATAATTAATTTGCATAATAATACAACTTTTAATAAAACTCTAACAATAGGGAAAGATGTTTCATTTGGAGGAACAATTTCTAGTAACAACGATATTATAGCACTTACTGGACATCTTGGATCTGAAAAAAAAATGAATATAAATACTATCAAAACAGATAAAATAGAAATAAATAATATCAATGATTCGAGTTATATAATTTTTAATAATGATGTTAGTATTAATGGTGGAGTTTATGCAAAAATGCCATACTATTATGGTGCAGAAGTACATCATAATATATCTGATATTATTGGTTCTACCAATAATAATAAAGGGGCTTTATATCTGTTAGTTCCTCAAGAACTGGAAGATAATACGATATATACATCCTCGGAAATGAATAATTTTGATCCTGATTCTTCAGCCAATATTATAAGACCTACAAATCCAAATGTAACATTGTATATTAGAACTAATAAAAAAGATATAGTAAAAGTTGCCACATTAAATGCAGATGTTTCCTGGAATAATATAACAATAAGAAATAAAATCCATTACGATATTAATGATATATGTTATACAACATATCAAGATTTCAGTAACGAAATTTGGCGTAATGAAGGATATAGTTTACTAGATATATCGCATACTTTTGATATTAGTACAAGTAATATTATTGGTTTAAAAAATGGCCATAGAAACGATGATAGTTTTAATCGTATATATTATTTTGATTTGAATGCTATAGATCCAGAAGGACTAGATGTTTCGTTTTTATTAACATCAGTACACAATAAAAATAGTGAAGGTGTAAATGATTTTTCATTAATAAAATTAGAAGAATATAGAATTAATGATATCAGTAAAACACGCGTAAAGATAATGACACCATATAATGATTTTACCAATACTACAGCTGAAGATTTATCATTTAATGTAGCTGGACACGATAATGTTAATTATGTCATAAAAACAATATATTTAAATGTAAATGGAAATAAAATTCCAAAAAAACCAGTGTGGGACGAAATTCGAATAGATACTTGGGATATATGTAATCAAAAAATAAATTATATTGATCAATCATGGAATGATTTGTGTTATAATAATCCAATATCGACTGCAGATATTAGAGATATATCTACATTTACTTTTGATCTAAATTTATATAGATTTTTTGCAAATGATAATAGTAATAAATTGCAATATAATATAGATTTATCGGCAATTTTTCCAGATACTGATTTAGATTTATCATTTAATATTAGTCATCTGTCACTGGGTAATGGAAACAACGACTTAACACACAATGAGAAACTAAAATTTTCTAGGAATCGTATTTCATTATGTAGTACATTAGAAGATATTTGCAAAAATGTTGATTACACAACAATTAACAATGTAAAATCAAGCGATTTCAAAGATATATCAATAAATATAATAGCACATAATTATTACGAATTTGTTAATAACACCCCTTATTTTGATTATTCATCTGCAAAACAAGATGGATACGATAATATTATTGTACCTACTTCTTATAATCATACATATTCAAAGGATGTTTCGCGAAATATAGTTATAAGAATAGTAGGTATAATTAATAATAATCCACCAGAATGGAGTAAAATAACAAATATTAGTATATCTCACGATGAAATAAATGATTGGGATTATAACTTTTATAATGATTTTAGTTTTAATAATGAATTTTATGATATATCAGCCAGTCGTACACAAACGGATGTATCAACATCATATATATATTATATATGGGATTCATCATCAGTATTTGATGTTTCAAGATTACAATATAAAATAGATTTATCAGCAATTGATCCAGAAGGGTTTAATGTTGATTTTGAAATCTCGGAAAATGATAATAGTTATAACGTTGTATTATCATTAAATCAATTAGTTATAACAACGCCCGGAACACGCGATCCACAGACAAAAGATTTATCAGTAGTTTTATGGCCTACAGACAATGGAAGTTTACCAGAACAAAATTATTCAGATATATCTAAAACATTATTATTTCACCCATTTTTATATAAGTTTACTGAATTTACATTTACAAATTGTGATGCTTCCGGACGAAATGGTCCTTTATTTAATGATTGTATAAGTTGGTATAATTCAAGACATAATGAATTGTTCAAAGATTCACAAATTAATGTTTTTAAAGAAAATACATCATTGGATAAATGGTGGGAGAATCAGAATTATTTTTCCATGAATAATGAGGATGGTATACAAATATGGACAGTTCCAGCTACTGGTCTTTATGATATTACTATTGCTGGTGCTGGTGGGGGGCGTACAACCACACAAGGAATAACAACGGGAAATCATGGTTATGGTTTGACAATAGATTTAAGTTATCATTTTATAAAAGGAGATAAATATAGATTATTAATAGGACAAAAAGGTAAACTTGGTTCAACATATGTATCTGAGAATACAGATGGGTTTTATGGAGAGGCTAGAAGATTTGCACCATATTCTTCTTCTGGAGGAGGTGGAACATATTTAATAAAAGATGATGTTATTCTCGATAATAATAATATAAATGCTATAAATGCTATTCTTGATAATAGTAGTATTATTATAGCTATTGCTGGTGGTGGTAGCGGTGGTATAACATACAATTTACCAGAAAGTGATTTTGGTGATAATACTGCAATACGAAGAGTCGCCGATGCAAGTATAAATTCACATTTTAATGGTATTGATGGTAGTGGTAGTAACATATCAAACAATTCTGGAGGAGAAAACGGGCGTGGCGGGTTCGGCGGGAACGTGGCGACAACAAAGACCTCGATTGCGAGCGGAGGCGGCGGAGGAGGTGGATTTATAGGTAATGGTGGATTTGCTGGTTATAACCAAGGATATAATTTAGAAAGAAGTGCGATACAAGCCCAATCTTTTATTAATGGAGGTAAAGGTGGTTTTACACCACACATTTTAGACGAAGAAAGAAATATATCAATAAAAGGATTAGGTAAATCCCAAGAAGGTGGATTTGGTGGCGGTGGTGCCGGAGGGGAAGGAGGAGGTTCTGGTGGTGGTGGTGGATATAGCGGTGGTGGTTCTGATTATTATGGTAATGTTATTATACCAGAAAATAAAACAATTGCTGGTGGAGGTGGTTCGTTTGTGAATAAAGAAGTATTAAAATATAACCCAAACATTTTTCAACAAGTAATAAATAATCAAGAAAATAATAATAATGAATATAATGGTTTTATTAAAATTAAATTTAATCCATATAATAAATAATATAAATGTAAAAAATTCGTATATTATAACTAATTAACTATGATTATAATATATAATGTCTGGTAAAAAAGCGAATATAAATAATATAAATGTAACCGAACGTATTACAATGGATGCAGCACAATTTGATACATTAAAATTTAGAAATATATCAGTAAATAAAGTAGATTTGTCAAATATTACATTATCAGAATTTATTAACACTAATAATATTTCCCTCAATAGTATTGGGGCACCAATAAATTCAGACCATACTAATTTTACTTCTCCTACGTCCGTACCATTTGCACGAATTGACCATACCAGTGCGGTCGATGTATCGCTGATATTTGATATGAGTATAAATGATATTTCATTAAATGTAATATCAGCATTAAATAACGAGAAAATAGATATATATTCAGACACTTCATTTAATAGAAATATAACATGTAAAAAAGATACATTTGTTAAAAATATACATAGTAATAATTTATTGGAAATACATAGTGACGTATCAGCTAATAAATCAATCGAATTAAATAAATTATCATTAGAAATTATAGATAGTTTAAATGATGGTACAATTAAACTATTAAATGATATTAGTGTTAATAAAATAAAAATAATAAAGGATATATCATTAAATGGTGTATTTGATACTTCATTGATAATACTTGATGTTATTGAAAATTTTTCAGAAAATATTATTGAGTTTAATACTAAAACAAATATACATGGTAATGTTGATTGTAAAGATATATATATTAATGAAATAGATAACAATGATAGTTTAATAGAATTTACAAATAATACACATCTTAAAGAAAAAGCTCATATATCTAATAATATTGAAACAAATAAACTAGAATTAGCAAAAAATTTTATTAACGATATATCATTTAATGAATTAAGTTTAGATAATGAATTATATGTAAATAATGTTACTAGTTATGGAAATAATACCATTATTATTGACACAGATGTATCTATTAATAATAAAAATGTTTTAAAAGCTAATATCACTAGAAGCGATATTAATTTTATGAACAATTACAATAGTGTATCAGATCGTTCCAGTGGCAAAAATCGAATAGATAGTTATTCTGGATCTTTATTTATATTAGAAGACGAAACTGACCGATTTGCTAATATATTATTCAAAAATTATAGAAATAATTATACAGCATTAAAACTAAATCCATTAAATGTATTTATAGAATTACCATATATAGAATTATATGATAATAGCTATGGTACAAATGATTATGACCTTAGAAATTATAATTTAAATCATGAAGAAGGATATCCAGCTTTGGATGCAAGTTGGTTAGATACTGATAATAATGATATTCATCCGTATGAAAGTATAAATATTCGTCATGATGTTAGTCGTAATTATAAGTTATTAATGAATCCACGTGTATATCAAAAAGTCGGAGAAGTAGAATTAGATCTATCATATAATATAAAAATAATATCGAATCAAGATTTATCTATAAATATTATTGCAGATGCTAATGGCAATATTGCTTTACACGATGATATTTCTTTTATAATAACAACACCAATCCAAGACACTGCGGAAGATATTTCAATAAATTTGGAAATATCAAATACTAAATCTGGTAATGAACCAATAGATAGGTTACTATTACAAACAATTATTTTCAAATATAACAGACAGCCCGAATGGAAACATATGATTCTTACCCCTTCAAATGGTGATATTTTATATGATTCAGAAATAGGTACAGATCAATCGTGGAATACAACCAAATGGTATAATGATAATAGTATATTATATGATGTAGAAAAAGCTATTGATGATAGATATGAAAATAATCCCGATATATCATATACATTTAATGTTCAATATATGAATACAATAGAGGATAGTTCTAAGTTTGTATTAGATTTATCATCTATTGACCCAGAAGGATATGACGTTTCATATAATAATAATGAATATGAATATATATATCCTAATAGTAATAATTTTACTGATATTATTGGGTTTTTTCAAAGTAATACTACAGATTGGTCAAAATGTGAATTTATTGATAATTCAAGGATAATAATAAAAGTTCCCGGACCCGGTGATATTGGTAATGGTATTGATATGTCATTTGAAATAATAAGTAAAGATAATTATTTAGATAGACAAAATTATCAAAAAAAAATAGTTAATATTCACAAGATAAATAGACAACCAGATTGGAAGTATATAAAATTAGACATTGTTAATCCAGATATTTCATTAGATATATCATGGAATAAATCCTCTTCTAAAAGCTATGGGCGTGGTATTGATTTGAGCAAGCAATTTAACTTGTATTTTGAAAAAAATCCAGCACGGAGAAGCAATATAAATATCTTAACCGATAATACATTTGATATTTCGAGCTATAATTTAGATTTATCTGCAATTGATTTTGAAGGGTTCGATGTTTCTTATAAGATTTTAAATGTTAAAAAAGACCTATCGTTTGGATTTATAGATAATTCGAGAATTGTGATAGATATTTCAGATTATATTTTAGATAATTATGAATCTTCATTGCAGTTAATTACTAAAGATGACTGGATTAATAGAGATGATCCAGATAGTAGAATTATTAATTTTAAATTTATATCATCTGATATAATAACGACTTTTGAGGTTTCCTCAAATGGAATAACTATCGATATATCGACAGATACATTAGATAATAGTTATTCATTTACGCATGAAAACGAATCATCTAAAGAGATTACTATTGAACCAGTATATGATACTAGTTATAACAATAAAACCATATTAGATATTAAAAAAAGTATAAAAGGTAATAATATAGATAATATTACAATAGATGATAATGAAAATATTATAGTACAATCCACAACCAGCGATACAAGCTTTAGTTTAGTTTTTGACAATATATTACAATATCGTTTTCAATTTAGTTATATACCCGATTGGTATTTTGGACAAAGGATCGATAATAAATTCTTCTCTACAAATGGTGGCACGGGTCCAGCAGATGTCCAATTTAATAATGGTGTTATAAAGGCTGTTATTGGATTAAAATATCATGCGAATGATTTTAAAGATCAATCATTTAATTTATTGGATCTGTATAAAGAATTTACTAAAACATACGATGACCCGAATTGTGACGTTCATATATATAATTTTTCGCGTTCTGGAAATGGAGGCGCGAGGGGCCATCCAGCGAACACCAACTGGAGCTACTGGTGGAGTGGGTCGTCTATCGGCGAAATCCTTACAGCTGCTGGGGGTGGTGGTGGGGCTTCATCGTTATCTACATACTATAAAGTTAATTCACATGATGTCGCCAATACTGATATTAGTATTGCTAATATTAGAAGCGATGTTCGAAAAAATGGGTCGGCGTACATTAATGGCTGGAAATACTACCACCTCCGTTATGCTGGATTTGTAGAAACATATATTAAAAATAAACAAACTGGCAAAGCACACTTTGAAGATATTAGTTATGGTGCTGATGGGGGCAACGCGGCGTCGCAAGGGGAGTATCAAACGGGCGGCGACGACGACGACTCGCAAGGCCGCGCGAATTCAGTGAACAGCAGTCCCCAGCGGGGCGGACATGGTGGTGATGGAACAACCCCAGATTTAAGTTATGGTAGTCGCGGCGGGCAAGGCGGTTGGAGTGGTTACATTAGCACCACCGACTCGCCATTAGTATATATTCCAGGGGCTCCGAAAATAGTGCAAAACTGGGACAACCTGGTCACGCCGCCAGCGTGGGGACAAAATCACATCGGGATAGCGGGTGATTATCCTTTAATAATTCGTCCGAGTGACGTATCTAATGCGATGGCATACGACCCGTCAATAAATATATTAACTACATATGCTGATGCTCATGATAATTTAAAACATAAATTTTATGGAGGGATTATAAGTGGTTTACCTTCAAATCCAACGACCCCCTTCCCCTCCGCCTTCGATGGTGGTGAATTTAACACCCTCCTTCCTTTATATTATTATAAAGATGGGGACAACAGCCTCAACGCCCACGTCGACGAGGCAATGCCGACATGGCAACGAGGTGGTCAGAGAGTCACCAGAACCCGATATTACACCAGTACTTCGAGTTACGCCTACCAAAATTGCAATTATGAAGTTTATTTTGATCCAGATGATACCCCCACCAACTCCCACGATTGGACCAACGGATATCCACCGCACACCACCACCAACACCCTGCCTAATAATCAGACGCTCGGCAGTGCCCACGTCAGACTCCAACGTAAACGACCTGGAGGATTAGGAGGGTCATTTGATATATCAAATGTTATAGAGGGTGAATTATTATCTGCAGCATTAAATTCGTTACAAAATGGAGATATTAGTTTTAATTTGGATTACTTTAGAAAAAAAACAACAGGAGCTACTGGAATTGGGTATGGGGAAGAGATTAAGGGCATGAACACGGGTCTCGCTGATTCTTACACCCCAACTCAACCGATTGAGATTAATCCAAACCCTAATGTAGCTGGACGTAGTGAACTTTTAGATTACCCAATAATATTAGTATATTATTCACCGCCACCTTCTTAAGCATTAAAAATTTCAGAATACATTCCAATATGGTAATTATGTATAGTATATGCCTTTATTGTTTCCTTTTTATGAAATAAAGCTTTAGACAATCTTTCGTTCCCATCAATAACTTTATATTTTAAATTATATTGATTATCATAATCTATATATAATATTACTGGAAACTCTGTATCGATATCTTCGTGAAATTGTAATGTGTTGCTATATTTATTTTCCCAATAAATTTCAGAAATAGGTATAACATCAGCGTGTTTATTAAAAATATAATCGATGTGGATTAAATTTAATACAAATTTAAAATGCGATATATTTTTGAATGGCTCCCAGTTTAATGGAATAGTATGATAAAATTTTCCATATAAAAAATTTTTATACATATTATTAGTCTTTTCATATTTTAAATTATTAGAAAGGTCTCTATAATATTCTTCGTAAAGATCTATCTTATCTTCAAAAAAATGCGTATTTTTAACTAATCTAAAACCCAAACTTATTCGGTTAGTATTGCTACCAACACAATGCCAAAAACAATTTCCACCATCATTGTTATTCTCTACATTAAATGAATTAATATTCCAACCTTTCTTATCATATTTAGTAACAATTTCATCTTTTTCAGAATCATAATATCTAAAAAAACTTTTATTTTCTTCTTCTGCATATGTTAAATATACACGTTTTCCAACAAGATTAGCGTTAGTATGCCATCCACACGCTCCATTTGGGGGATAATAATAAAATCCAGAAGGGAAATAAAATCCGTCTCCTTCTATTTCATTAAGTTTTTTTATAATTTTATAAAATTCAAAGGGGGGTTTTTTATAAGTATATCTATTTGAATTATTAGGATAATCGCCTGCAACATATACAACCATATCTGAATGTTTAATTTCAAATAATTTATTTAAACCTAAATCAATTACTCTTTTTGGATTAAACTTAGAATGATCAAAGTCGTCCAGAGAAACAAAATTACTTTTAGATATTATTTCATCTGCAAGTTTAAATAATTCATCTTTATTTTCTTGTGTATAATTATTATTTTTATTCATATAATAAAAATAATAATAATAATATATTTAAATATATTATTCACATTAAATATCTTATAAATATTGTAAATAATAGTAAGGTATTAATAACGAATTAAATTATTAATTCATTAGTATAATATGTATATTTAGTGTATTTATTATATATAATGGATAAATTTTTAGAAGCTAATATAATAACTGGTAAGAAACTTATAGTAAAAGGTACTGCTAATATAACAAATATAGATGTTTCTAATTTTGAATATACAAACAATAATTATGTATCAGACAATATGAATGTAACTGATTCTATAAAATGTCAAGATATTTCAGTAAATACTATTAAAATATTTGATAATAATCCGACTGGAGGAGTTATTCAATTTTTAAAACCGATAGAATGTCTTGAAGGTAGCTTTAATAAAATAATAGCATATGATGTATGTTTTGAAAAATTAAAAGTTAATTCTATTATGAATGTAAAAAATATACATTCATATAATAACGAATCAAAAATAACAATAATTAACGATGTATGTTTTAATGAAGATATATTTTGTAATGATATTTGTGTTAATACTTTTAATTTAAATAATATTAATAATGAAATTAATGTATTATCAGATATATCAAGTACAGAGAAAGAATTGAAAACTACTGATATTAGTGTAAACATAATACAAGCACTAACCAATAATAATGATATAAGATTTGATAAAGATATTTCCATAAATGCTATTAATATTATGGATGTAAGTACAGATAAAATAATAGTAGGTGATATATCTGTTAATATAATTGAATCCTATGATAGTTCAATAAATATTATAAATGATGTAAATGTAGATGGTAAAATAGAGGTTGATTTACTACATGTAAAAAAAATATCATGTGAAAAAATAATATCCGATATAAGTATTGATGGCACATTAAAAGCTGATAATATAGTTTTTAAAAATAAACTACAACATAAAGATTCAAATAAAACAATAATATTTGTTTCGAAAGTTGAAGCAGATTTATCTTTGAGTAAATATGACATATCTATAAATAATATAACTAACAATAGTACTATATATAATGTACCTAATAAACGTATTCAACAAAATATAAATAATAATTATATTACAACACATGCGCCTTATAGTAGTTATTTAAATAATAACTCGCCTATTGTTATAGACGGTGATATTTCTATTAATGGAAATTTGTCTGCAGAATGGAATAAATGTGGTATGAATCAATTATATACTGTATACGGTTATGATGGATTATTAAATATTTCAAGCGATCTTGATATAGGAACCATAGTTATACAAAGAACAGACAATATAGAAGAACTTTATATTAAATCTGGTAATAATTCATGGCATAAAATATTTGTATCAGATTCTGGTCCTTATTTTGTACAATTCTTATTAAATAGTGATTCAACTGATAGTATTGGTAATATATTCACCAATCCTATATATAATTCTGATAATAGTTATACAAACATTGAAGGCATTGATGATATTACAGAACTTGTTTTTTATATAGAAAAATATAATAACGGGACAACACCAGAATATATATTAGATATATGTTATAATGAAGATGATAATGATCCAATTAACTATAAAATAGAACCTAGTTTTAATAATTATCTTAATGGTTTAGATTGGGGTATTAGTTTAGCTACTGCATCTAGTGGTTATGATATTTCACAAATTAAAATAATACCACCCATTAACAACGATTTTGATTTTTCAATAAATGTTACAATTGAACAAAATAAAGAAGCAAATAAATTGCCTAGTATAAGAAAAATAATTTTTAGAAAAAAAAACGATTTACCCATATGGAAACATATGATTATTACTACATCTAATGATAATTTACCTATACCAGAGCAGTCATGGACTAATTTTAGCGACCAAGATTCATCATATACTTTTAACGTACGCTACTATAATCCAGAATCAAATATTGGAAATTTCGATACCTCCTATTATATTATAGATTTGTCATCAATAGATCCAGAGCAATATGATGTTTCTTACAGAATTAATACTATATATGATAGTAATTTTTATGAATATTCAGATTGGTCATGGAATATAATTGGCGATAAGATATATATAAAGATTCCGGGGGAACAATTCGAGGATAAAGATTTTTCTTTCGAAATTGTATCACATGATAATATAGATAATAATAAGTCCTCAAATACCTATTATGAAAATATATTTGATTCTTGTAAACAAATAGTTAAATTTCATAAATTAACAGATGAGACTTCTTGGGAATATATTAAATTTATAACAACCTCTAATTTATTAGATTCATCGTGGAATAAAAAATCTTGGTATAAGGTGGATCAAGAAATGGATTTCAGTTATATTGACGATATTGTTGATGCTTCTTTTTCATTTTTATACTCTTCTTATAGTGATGCTATTAAATTAGATATTTCATCATTATCTTTACATAGATTTGAAGCATCTTATAATATAGATATAAAAACATCTACTATACCAATACCTTTTAACTTCCATGATAATCAACTAGATATTAGTATTTCAGACATTCCAAAAGTTAATAATATTCCAATAGATATATCTCTTGAAATTGCAAACATTATAGATACAAGTGAAAAAAAAATATTACACTTTATTCGAAATCCTAATATAAGTATTGGTAATATATTATTTAATATAGAAGATACTATACAATTTAAATTCTCTCATAATGGCTCTGAAAAATTGTGTATTGCATTACCAAAAAATAAAAATATAACTACAACTAATATAAATAATATAAATAGTTTATCATACAATGGTGTAGCTATTAATAGTAATAGTGTTGATGTATTTATTGTTTCTGCAGCGGGTGATGGTGGTGCAGCTGCAGTAGGAAACGAATTAGAAAAAAATGGCTTTACGCGCGCTGTATTTAGTGGGGCGAGTGGCGGTGGAGGTGCAAAATCGATTATTTCACATATAAATTATGACACATTAAACCCTTTAGATATAGAAATATCGTATGGAGAAAATAAAGAAATTATATATAATTCTACACAATATTCACAATCGCCATCCGGAGGCAATGCAAATAATTTTAAAGTTAGTGACACCACCAATACTATCGTACCCGGTGGTGCGGCACTTTCCTCTACCACTGGTGAAGAAACATTATATGTCGATTCAACAGACGATTTTACTGGATGGAATACAATTTATGAATATTATAATCCTCATGACAATACTTCCGGAGGCAATGCTAGCGATGTAAATCGTAAAAGTCATAATTTTAATGGTAGTGCTAATGTCCCTTCTGGATATAGTGACGGGTATTATAATGATGTACTGAGTGTTCATTATAAGAATTTATTGGCTGCCGGCGATATAACTATTTCGGACTCTAGCTTAATTTACTTAACTCCAAATTACCCCACGGCATATGCTACACATGTCTCGCACGTTGAGGAGGTCGTCATCGACGGCGTCGTCCAGATGATTAATGTGTATGACGATGACGGCACTTGGATCACCGCGTACGCCGCGGTCGGGGTGTATTATGATGATTGGGAGTGGAGATATCCAATTGGATATACATATTATGTACCAGAGCCGAACAATACACTAGAATTCATTGAAGCTAGAGCTCAAACCCACGGAAGAGGTGGGTGGACAGGTGGTGATGGTTCGAATTCTGATGTAGAATGGGTAATTAAATGGCCTGATGGAGATTTTGGAGATGTGGATGGGAAAGGAGGGATCAACACATACGACGCGGCGTTGAAGGGGTGGGGGGCGATCGGCTCGAGTACGTATATCATTGACAATAACGGGAACACAACTACCGTGTCAAGCCCACGTACTCGTGATTTGTATCACAACGCTGCTGATGGAATCGAAGGTCCGGGAGGTAACCTTTACTACAATGATGATGATGGAATTTATTTTTCATCCACTGGCGATTTACGTCTTAGACATATGAACAAAGTTGGCGGTCAAGGTGAACCCATGGATAAATTATATATAAATACTGACTATCCATTATTAGGTAAAGCACTAGATAATAATAATGATGCTTTTAATTACAATAATTTTTTACAACAAACAAGTGGTAGTAATGGCCAGAGTATTAATAATAATATAGTATCATATTTTGGTAGTATCAATACCCCGACTGTAAACCAAATTAGAAACGCAAGATATAATTTAAATAGCACGAAGGGGGAGGTGGAGGAACGTAATATCCCGGATTATCCTATTTTTCTAATATTTGATTTAAATTAAAATGATGAAGGAAAAATATATATTTAATATAAATGATACTATTAACTGGAGTATTTTTAAATTTACAAAAAGATAAATATATAGATTCAAAAGGTAGTTTTATAGTATTGAATGAAAATGATCTAACCTTCAATATAATTGATTATAATGAGTGTCTTGATAGTAGATTATTGAATAAAGATGGAAAAAAAAATATATTCGGTATTATGGAGTATAGTCAAGGTAGAAATTCATATAGGCCATATGGAATAGCAAGTGATAGTAATAATATTTATATTGCCAGCAATGATATTATAGCAGCATATGATAAAAATACATATAAATTTAATAAACTTATTACAAGTACTGGGCGTGTAAATACGCATCAAATATATTATTATGAAGGTCACTTATATAGATGTGATACATCTGTTAATTGTATAAGTAAAATTAATATAACTACACTAGAAGAGAGTGTTATTGATATGGTAGAACAAAAAACAATACCATCATTATATGAATGTAAACATACCGATGATAAAAATATATATCACATTAATAGCATATGTGTAGTTGATAAAAAACTACATATATTATTTAATCGTTATATAGATTTAAAACATAATAAAAAAAATAAAGTAGAATATGAACACTATAATAATATAATTAATTTACCCAATGCAAAATATAATGACTATGTTAGTAATTTAAGTAAAAATTACTTGAATTATAAATATAGCCCACTGAATTCAATAAAAAGAAAAGATAAAAATTATCTGATTTCAAAACATATAGTATATGATATAGAAAAATCTTCTTTCGAAGGAATCCCTAAAACATTATATGGTATAAAACATCATTCAATAATCGTAGTTGATAATAATATCTGGAGTTTATGTACACATTCTGGAAAATTAATAAGAAAAAATAAAACACAAACTAAGATTTATAATATACAACCACCGGAGAATTATTATTTGCGCGGCATGACACATAAAGATGATAAATTGTATATATTTGCTATTCCTAATGAAAACATTAAGAATTATTTTTCTATACTTAATAATTATAAGATAAGTGATATTAACTCATTGTATAGTTGTATACTGGTAATTTTTAATATAAAAAATGAAACTATAGAAAAAGAACTTGAATTACCAAAAGAAATATATAATATAAATGATGCTCATATGTTATAAAACGTATTAAAAATACACAATTATCTAATATATATGAATTGTCCAGAATTAATAAAATTAGCTGATGATTTTTTAAAAACTACATTATGGACTAATGTAAACGATGAATATTGTTATGCAAATTTTTCTCCTACTCGTAAAATTAAATTAGATATTGAACAATTAAATAATATAAAAGGATCACTTGGCAATATTAATGTATCAAAGGATTATCCAAATAATGATAATCGTTTTCATTATAACAAATCTCCTCATGAATTTTATAAAATTATGATGAAACTAAATGAATTAGAAGGAGATGGGTTTTTTTTCCCATCTGGATTTTATTATTACCCTCCAAATGGAGCGTGTGGATGGCATACAAATTGTAAAAATCCGGGAAAACGAGTATATTTAACATATGCAGAAGAAGGTAATAAAAGTTTTCTAAGATATTATGACAATGAAAAAAATGAAATTATTACAAAATATGATAAGAAAGGTTGGAATATTAATGAATTTCATATAGAAAAAAATAATAATTTTTGGCATTGTGTTGGTAGTAATACAAATCGTATAAGTTTAGGATTTGTAAAGTTAAAAAATCATTATTTAAAAGATAAATTAAAATTATATGAGGAGTATTATGAGAATTTATCACTTGGTAAAATCCCAGAGAAAACAAACAATATGTTTAGAAATTTTTTGTATGGGAAATTTTATCATCACATGAATAGTCCACAAAGACAAAAAAAGGGAAAAATATCTACTTTTGTTTTAAATTTAATTAATATAGATAATATATTTTACAATTATCGTGTAATATATTTACCGATTAGTGAAATATATTGGAAGGATAAAAAAAATATACCATTGACATATCATAAAGATATTGAAATAGATAGCTTTCCAATAATAGTAACAGAATACAGTATGAATCCCGATAGATCATTATATATTGCAGTTGATGGAAATGAAAGATTATCCAAAGCATTAGATACCAAACAGATAACAATTAAAGCATATATAATTGATATTAATGATATATATAAAAATTCTAAAGAAAATTGATTATTTAAATAATTATATTACTATTTAAATAATGATAGTAGACATACTTTCTAAAAAAAATACACATAAAAGAGATTTACAAATTACCTTTGATGAGGGACCCCATATTTATACAATTGATGGCGATAGTGATTATATGTCAGTAACTACTTGGAATCATAGTCATTTTGAGAATTTTAATGCAGATGCTATTATTACTAATATGATGAAAAGTAAAAAGTGGTCTAAAAGTAAATATTACGGAATGACTCGCGAAGAAATAAAAAGTCAATGGGATAATAATAGAGATAATGCAGCAGATGCTGGTACAAAAATGCATTATGACATTGAATGTTACTACAATGATGTGGTTGTAAATAATCAATCACTTGAATATCAATATTTTCAAAAATTTGTTTCTGACTATCCAGAATTAGTTCCTTATCGAACGGAGTGGATGATTTGGGACAAAGAGTTACGTTTTGCCGGAAGCATTGATATGGTATATGAAAATCCAGATGGGACGTTAATGATTTATGACTGGAAGCGTTCTAAAAGTATAAATAAATCGTCACCTTATATGAAATTTTCACATACACCTTGTATTGAACATATACCAGATACTAATTTTTGGCATTATTCTCTTCAACTAAACACATATAAGGCTATTCTTGAAAAAAATTATGAAAAAAAAGTTACAGATATGATGTTAATATGCTTATATCCCGACAATGATAGTTATCAGTTAATTAGAGTGCCAGATTTATCTGATGAGGTAAATGATTTGTTTAATTTGAGAAAATTAAATATGAAGAAATAAAATAATTTATAATAAATAAAATTATTATTGTAGTATAAATTTTTTATTTTATATATTTACGTTATTATTTATATATTTAAAATCTAGTATGACCCAATGAAACATGACCACCTACTACGGCTCCATGAGTAAAGTCTGTCCTAATAGAATTGGGAACTACACCAGCAGAAAGTGGAAACTCAACTGGAGCAGTATTAACAATACGCACTACGTTACCAGATTCTGGGGTTTCTAAGATACAGAAAAAGGGTCTATCGTATCCATCTTCAGAATATAGTTCAATAACTTGCTTGTTATTATTAGGTCCTTGTAGAAGTTCAATTCTAGCATTCAATGGACGACCGTCTGTTCTTAGATTTACTTGAACAGAGTCAACAAATGGGTCAAATGGATAAGTACGAAGCGCACCACCTTGAATGATCGAAGACGAATTGATACATTCAGCAGAAGGCTCTTCAACGTCATCACAGTAAACGTTGGCAGAAAACGGGAATTCCAATTGACCAATATTGCGAATAGCAATAGTATTCGGCGCTCGTGGAGTATCAATTACTGCACTAAATGGACGCAATAGACCATTTTCGACATAAACTCGCATCTTACATGGCGTGTTGTCTGGCCCATTCCATAGTTCAATGTCTGCATCAAGAGGACGTCCTTCAGTTGATAGAACTACTTGAATTTGTTCTACTAAAGGAGATTTGTACGACCATGTACGAAGAGAACCACCTTGAACAAGAACTGGTGTATCGATAGAATTAATAGACATTTTATCCTTAAAGGTAGAGGTAGATGTAGAGGTAGAGGAAGAAAAGCCACTTGTTGTTTGTGATGGTGTGTAAAGATCATTTGTTGTACTTTTAATCGGTTTAATAGGATTCATTGTTTTGGTGACACAACTTTGTCTCTGAAAAGCATTTCCGAGGTTAATGCTATAAAAGGCGGATAGAAACATGGTAATAGAAGAAGTCTTCATATTATAATATATGAACTAATATTATTTAAACCGATTTTATTAAATAATAATAAGTATTCTGACTACAAAAAAATTTAATTGATAAAATGGCTGCTTGGTCTAGTGGTATGATTCGCCCTTTGGGTGGGCGAGGTCGGGGGTTCGATTCCCTCAGCGGCTCAAATAATAATAATATATGTATTTTCTTACATGTCTTACATTTTACATTTGTCGCATTTGTTAATTCTTTTGTGATGAATGCAAAATTTTTCTGGAAAACATTCCCAGCAATTATATTTCTGTCTATCATGTTGGCAGTATAAATTTGGCGAACATTCACGACAGCTATATTTAATTTTATTATGTTTACAAAATTCACTTCCATTACCACACTCACGACATGTGTTACGTCTTTTACCATGTTTACAAATAAAAACACCTCCACACCCATCTTTACACATAGCTCGCTGTTTAAAATGACAACAAGTTATATTTTTACCACTCCATGAATCAATACGTAGTTTTTTTGGATTCCAGTATAATGTATTAAGTTGTCTGTCACTTGTTTTTTTTGGCATGATAGGATAATTGTGAATATTTGTTTCAGTCATTGTTTATAAATTATAAACAATAACGGATAAGCAATTCAATTTTTATTATAATATATAAATATATGTTATACGTGTATGTATTATCACTAATAGATAACAAATATTATATAACGATATCTGATAAATATTTAACAGTAAAAAATATTAATTTAATCGAAAAAAACGAATGGACAAACAAATATAAATTAATTAATATATTAGAAATTTTAGAAAATTGTACATATGAACAAGTAATTACTATTACAATACTTTATATAAAAAAATATGGAATCGATAATGTTCGTAATATATACTACCCCATAATTAAAGTAAATGATAGCTTCAAAAAATTAATTAACACAAAGATATTTATTTCAGAAGGTAAATATTTAACCAATAGCTCAGAAAAAAATAACTATAAAGAAATATGGTTCTGTGATTATTGTGGTCAAGATTTCGAAAAGTTATGTGATATTATTGACCATGAAAAAACACATAACAATGGTACAATTAAAAGAAATTTTATTAACCACTATTGTTGTTATTTATGTTTTTAGATACAATAACTCTCTAATATTGTTGTTATTTATGTTTTTAGATACAATAACTCTCTAATGAGTGTAACTAATCCAAAAAATGCAATAATTAAAATGGTGGCAAATATTAATTTGGGGATTATTAACCATTTATAAATAAGTGGATCTTCACAATCATTTAAAAAAATATTTATATCTTTTGATAAAAAATAACATATTAATGAAGCAATAAATAGTATTATTAAACTTAATATTATGAATACAATATTATATATTTTATTTTTTTTCTCTCTATAGAAGCGACTATATACAAGTAGACCAAAAGAAACTAATATATATTGTCCGCATGTTCTTAGTGCCGAATGCAAATAATTTATAATTTTATGAGAACAATCCATATATATATATATTATCATATAAAAAGTAGAATAAATTATATTTATAATGGAAATACAAAATGAGAAAACGAGTGATAATACCTACAATAACGATGAATTTAAGGAATTGACCAAATATCCAAGTTTTAAAGGGTTAGAAACGGAGGCTAAAACGGAAATAATGAATAAAATAGATGAAATTCTTTTAAAAGGACGAAATGAAAAATGGTTAATAGAATTTAATGAATTAATTATAGGAAAACAAATTGGCGAAGGGAGTAATTCTTATGTAAATGTTTGTAAATGGAGAGGGTTAGAAATTGTAGTAAAACGACCAAAATATAAAAAGATATATCAACTACTAGATATATTAAAAGAAATACAAATGTGGTCTAATATAAGACATCCTTATTTAGTTCAATTTTTGGGAGTTAGTTATGATGAAATTGAAAGTGATTTTTATATAATGCTGGAAAAAATCGATGGTGTAAACTTATGTGAATATATAAAAAATAAAAATAAAAATAAAACAATGTCTGTTAATAAATATACAAAATATCAAATATCTACACAATTAATTAGTGTAGTAAAATTTTTACATTCTTGTAAACCACCGATAATATATCGTGATTTAAAACCAGAAAACATAATGATCGATAAATTTAATAATGTAAAATTAACGGATTTTGGATTAAGTCGTTATATGCCCGAAGAATCAAGATATAAATTAACTGGTGGGACTGGTACAATACGATATATGGCACCAGAAGTATATATGGGAAAAAAATACAATTTAAAAGCAGATGTTTACAGCTTAGGATTTATAATATATTATGTTACAACTTGTAAAAAACCATTTAATGAATATAATATAGAAACAATACGAACATATATGGAAAATGAAGATCTAGTTCATTCTTTGGATTCTATTAAAGATTTAGTGTGGAAAAAAATTATAGAGAATTGTATAAAGAAGAACACTAATGAAAGATGGGATATTAATAAATTATATGATAATATAGAAAAAATTACAATCAATAATGATAATAATATGTGTATAATTTCTTAGATAACATAATTAATTATTATTATTAATTATTATTAATTATTATTTATTACTAATAGTAATACGATAACCAAAAAAAATAATTTAATTCGTCAATATTAATATGAAGTTTATTAATTATCATTTTCAGTTTTATAGATAGAATATAATATCGGTGATTTATTTTATGTCATGTTAATTTATTTAGATTAGAATCAATTTTAACTAAAACCATGATTTTGTTGCATACTACGAAGCATTTGTCTAGTTTCGCTATCCATACGTTGTTCTCTTGTACGCTCTTCATATGGTGTATCGTCTATTTCGTAGTTTCTATTAGTATTGCGTTGATTAACATTATTATTTACAGATTGTTTATTTTTGTTAGACATACAATTTCCCATTATTTTAATATTTTATTATAGTTATGCTATTATTATTATTTGTTTTTGTACTATATTTCTATAGTATTATATTCATTTCAATTTTTTTTATGATAATATTTATTATATACAAAATGGAGTTCTGTAATGATATATGGAATGAAATAATGTCTTATTTTCATAGCTCTTATAAAAAACCTCTTCACTATCAAGCATTTATTTCGATAGAATTATATAAAGATTATAAAAATACAGATAGCAGAATCACATTTATTGATGAATTTGATACAATAAATGTAATAGATAATACATTATATAGATATATTTTAGACGATTATTCATTTTGTCGTAATATAGCTTTATTAGATAGGGGTAAATGGAATCCATTTATGTGTCGTTATTCTTGGCTAACTATAATATTAAATCTAAGTGAAGTTAAAGAAGCGAATTTATGGAATAGTAACTATAATTACAACAAGTTAGTGGTAAAGGATTTTAAGACAATAATACAAGAGTCACGTATTCCACTAACTACAACAAGTGTGCAACATTGATTGATTATGTCATGCAACCAAGATTTGCTGAAAAAAAATTGAATTGAAAATATATAATTTGTAATATGCACAAATGAAACAACAAGAGCTTAATCAAAAAACAATAACCAACGCCGAGAACAAGAGTATGAATAGCGAACATTGGAGTATACCAAACCATGGAGAGATTCAAGGATGGACGAGAAGTCAGCATAAACGCGGTGAAAATAACAAGGTTAATGCGAATAAAACCTACTATAAGTTTTATTCGCCAGATGGTAAGATGTTCCGATCAGTGAAATCAGTAGTAAAACACATTGAACAAGAAAAACTAAAGGCAAATCGGATTATTGCACATGTGGAGAGTTCAAAAGTTACCATTGAAGAAACTCCTGAAGGAGGTATTCACATTAGATGGACTGAAATGGCGTGACGCTCTCAACGACTACAGCTGGAAGATTATTGCGATTCAAGACGAGTAAAGAGACAATGTGTGGGTTTGGGTGGATGTAGATTTGTAATTAGATTTTTTATTTATTTTTATTTTTTAAAAATTGAAATAAATATTGTCGTTTAATAAGTAATTGACACTAATAAAATGACTTCAATCTCAAAACTATCGTATTTGAATGATGAAATTAATAACTACATCAATACCAAAAACAAGGAGGCAGATATGATATGGGAAATACAAGACATTGATTGTAAATATAAAGATGAATGGGTTAATGCAAATGTGAAGATGTATTGTTGTTATTATTTAGTGATAGAATGGTTTAACTCTGATAATGAAGCTAGCTATGATTATAACAAACAATTGTGTGAAATACTTACCGCATGTAAAGAAGATTATTTCGGGATAAACGGAACACGTAATTTCCCATTAAGATTATATGAACCAAAACAACTCTTGAAATATTATATTTACAAAAAATGTGAAGAGTTAAGTAGTAAATAAAAAATTGAAATAATTTTATAGTATAAATAATAATTAAGATATATAATGAATAAACAAGAAACACCTCTTGATATAGAAATTAAAGCAGCACTAATAAAGCTGCGAAACACTAAATGTCAATATTGTAGTAAAAAAGCTATCGATGATAATTTTGGCGAATTTCTACGCGGTAAATGGTGGTGTTGGGATCATGTTGAGGAATTATACAAAAATGAAGGTGTAAAAGGAACATCTGGTCTAATGCAAAGATATGAAAGATATGGTTAGTCGGTTTGTATGGATGAATAAGATTCGTCCGTTAATATGGTATCATTTGAATTTCTAGAAATACAAGATTCAATAGAGTAGCCTGTATGTTCTTCTAATATTTTAATATTTTCTTCCAAGTCAATTATATATTCGTTTTTATGTTTAATAGATAATTCGGTTGTTAATTTATAATTATCATAATCTTTTTTTATCATATGTGTTTTATTTATTTCTCTAGTTAATTGACGCGCTTGTAGTTTAATCTTATTGTCAGCAAGTCTAAGTTTATTTTCGTTTTTTCCATTAAGAATTCTTAGTTCTTTAATAACCTTAATATTTTCATCTTTTCCTAGGTTTTCTCTCCAACAAGTGTGTGTTTTAGAATTAAAATGTTGTAGAAATTGTTGTCTATTATTTAAAGTACGCCCAGAAATACAAGGACACGTATAAGTAATGTGTTGACCGCGACTATATTTTTTATAGGGACATTCGTCAATATATAATCCAGTATCTTCATCATAAATAGGTTTATATATTTTGATATCAGTTGATACTATTTCTAGAGAATTCATATTAATTAATTAATATGAATTCAATATGTTTTCAATTTTTAATTAAATTGAAAATTGAAAACATAAATATTAATTAATATTAATAATAATTAATATAGTAATATGGATATGAATCTGATGAATAACATGAGAAAACTTCCTTATGAATTAATTAATTATATAATTTTTATGGCAAATCCCCGAATGAACAATATTTTACAAAATGAGATACATCTGGAATCAGCACATATAATGTGTGAACAACATTATAATTGGTGGTATCCTAAGATGGCTAGATATTGGCATATAAATGATGTTGAAACAATGTATGAGATACCAACGAGGATTCAATATGTTCCATCGCTTATGTATTATTTTACAAAAGAGGAATTGGTGTTTATAATGAAGCAGTTATTTAAATGTGGTTGTTGTAAACGTCATTCACAGGGGATTATTCCTAATAAACCACATTGTCATATAATACGCAACAAGCGATCTTTGAGAGAAATAAATCAAATGAACAATCATTATGAAGAACGAGAGCATAAATGTACATGCCCATGTAGACATATGTTGAGAAATATTGAACGATTAAAAAATGCTTAATAAAATTGAAATATATAATTTATATATTTAAAATATATAAAACAATGTTATATCTATATGAAGTAAATAATAAATATTATTTTCCCGATGATATTTGGAATATAATAAAAGAATACACTGGTATTTATCATATTGCATGTAATTACAATGATATAAATATGTTAACTACTGGTAGTATATATACTTTGTATCGTAATTGGTTTGGTCGTTTTATAATTTCTGATTATTATGATTATTGGAATAATGATGAAAGAAAAAAATGGTTACTAAAAAATTTAGTAAATAGAGATAATTATTTGATGAATAAAGATAAATATGAAGATATGTTTGACGTATTGAATAATTAATTAAATAGTAAAGGGTAAAAACAATAAAGAAATATAAAACTAACAATCATGCCATCAAGAAATATTATAACATCGTTAGTTATTCCATAAATAACATTTTTGATTAGTGTATAAGTATTTTTTAATTTTTGATATGCTTCTACTAAAATAGAAGCGAAACATAGGACAACTATTGCAGACAACGAGGGAATAATTATATAAATTGTTATGAATGTTGTTATCCCAAGAATAATGGCATATATAATATTATACACGAATAGTCCTTTATAGCCATATTCGCCTATAATATAATATTCCAAATCAAGAATATTATCAGTGATATTCTTCATATAATCACAGCAGTTACATATAAGACCAAATAGCATAGCAAACATTTGTTGATAAATATATAAATCAATTTATTCAATATCAATTTTTTTTTTATTGATATTAAAATTGATATTAAAGTTATTATTAATAATATAACAATAGCAGAATGTCGTTACTAATAAAATATAATGATACTGATAATTGTACAATATGTATGAATTCAATGGATCACAACTTTTATGAATTAATATGTAACCATATATTTTGTAAAGATTGTATAAATCAATTGAAAAAAAGTGATTTACAACAAAAATGTCCGTTATGTCGAGGCCCTTTAATTTGTAATAACAAAAACGAATATATAATTGACTTTGAAGAAAATAACATAAATAATAAGAAAAATAATAAGAAATATATACATTTTGATGATGCAAAAACATGTAAAAAATTTATGAGAAAATATAAAAACGTTGGAGCTTCTTGTTGTTCTGGAAAAGGATGTGTAATTTTGGGTGTTAGTGATACAGATGAAATAAAAAAAATAAAACAAGCATTTTTAAAAAATAAATAATACAGAATTACGAGATGATGAATATAGTGAAGTAAAAATTTGTATAGCAAGTATATCTATAATTTGTTTAGGTTTTATTTTATTGCTTGATAACGCTTTTTAATTTAATATAAAATTTAATATAATTTTTATATATATTAAATATATTAAATATATTATATTACTCTATATAATGTTAAATAATATATTTACATTATTAATTTTATTGATCAATATAAAATATATTGATTCATTTACAAACGTAAATAAAGTTAAATCTGATATTTATGTTCCCGATATTGAAAAAAGAAAACTAATGAACTCTATATTGTTAACAAGTGTATATGGTTCTTGTGGTACACTAGCAGCCTGTTATTTAAATTTTTTTGTTCCACCGGGATTAAATAACGATAAGAATAGTGGTTTAATAGCAAAAGACAAGAATGGCGATGATATAATTAAAAGCGAGTGGGTAAAGACGCACTCATATCCAAATAGGGCGTTAGTTCAAGGATTAAAAGGAGATGCTTATTATTTAATAACAACAAAAGATGAACAAGGTAAAGAAGGTATTGAAAAATACGCACTGAATGCAGTATGCACACATTTAGGTTGCGTTGTACCATGGAATGTTGCTGAAAATAAATTTATGTGTCCTTGTCATGGGTCACAATATGATACAACTGGTAAAGTTATAAGAGGTCCTGCACCTCGTTCCTTGGCTTTGGCCAATATTGAAGAGGAAAATGAAAAAATTATGTTAAAAGCATGGACCGATACTGATTTTAGAACTGGTGAAAATCCTTGGTGGATTTAGACTTTCTTAGGATTCCATCTTAAAAAAGTAGGAGTAATAGCTAAAATACCTATAAATACTATAATATCGACAATTAATATTAGTCTTTTATTGTCATGACAAAGATTGGAATATAATATATTTTGCTTACTATTTCTGGGTTTTGCCCAATCATAATAGGTTTTCAAGAATGTAGGTCCAAATTGCCCTTTGCGACAATCATAGAAAAAATCATAGTAGGCAATCAATAAATAGGTAACATATAGAATAAACAATAACACATATTTATTTCTTGGAGGAGTATACCAGTAAAAAAGTGCCAAAGCTATGGAAATTATAATACATTTAATATTTCCGGTAATAGGCCCATCATAGCATTTTTCTTTATTTTTTATTGCCTCTAATTCTTCTTCGCTCATATTATCTACCTTCGATTTTGTGAAATCAAACATTTATATAATCTAAATATATTTATTAATATTAATATTTATAATAACTATAAAATAAAAACCAGCGATTGAATGATTTTCTTTCATTAGGACGATAATAATTATATTCATTCATATAAATTGTTAATTGATGTATTACATTTTTATATAAATAAACAATATTAGGATCGCCATAACTCATAATAATATCAACCATTTCATCCGGCAAGCCTTGCCAACAAGTATTCATTTATTAATATTTATATTAATTATCATTAAAGCTATTTTAATAAATAAGTATATGTAATTTTAAATGATAATGTGGGATTTGCTTGTAGTGTTTGCTACATCATTCAGTGTAACCAGTTATTGTGTATATACTAATTGTTTTAATTACAATGAAAATGAATATAAATTTGACGACAATGTATTACAAGATAGTTACAAAGAAGATAGTTACAAACTATCTCGAATAGACGAATATGATTAATACTAATTATATTAAACGACACTCATATTAATATATATGAAGCTATATATCATAAGTTTAACCCTTATGATAAGTGATGCGTGGGACAATTCTTTCTTATTACCCAATATACCAATAGATCGATGGACGCATGTGAGAAATAATGTATTGAAAGAAGAGGGGGGTAATAAATCATTTCTTGACATTGGATGTGGATTAGGTTTCTCTACATCTAAAACACCAGGAAGTCTTGGAATCGATTCAAGTCGTGATAATATAGAAAAAGCTATGATTATGTTTCCCGAAAAAGATTTTCGCTTAGGAGTAGTATCTTCGTGGAAGGAGAAAAAAACATATGATATATCAACTTGTATGTTTTATCTACACGAAATACCATCATATAGGCGTGAAAAGGTTATAGAAACAGCTATTTCCAACGCAAAAGAACGTGTAATAATAGTGGATGTGTGTCCTGATTTTGTACCAGAACGCGAAATAGCAATAAAAAAACCTTATTTAAATGATTATTTATTAAATTGTCGATACGAATTGCGTTATTTTAAAGAAAGTGTGTTAGTAGAAAATCATATACATAAATGGGTCTTAGAATTGAATACAGAAGATGAACAAAAAAAAATATATGATGAAAATATGAAACAAATACTTAGATTTTATAGACCGATTTAATTATATTTTATATTGAATATATAGTGAATTTAATATTTAACGAATCTTTGGGTCATTTTGGGACGATTTTGGTAGTTGAAACGATACCTCTTTACATTATTAAATTTATTACTATTAACAAATTTAATATTTGATTTCTTGAAATTGGTTGGCTTCGTGAAATTGTTTGGCTTCGTGAAATTATTCATTTTGTAAGGAATATTCATAGCTTTTGATATAGTCGCAATGTTATTATTGTAGTTCATGATTAATAATGGTATAATGATTGGATTAGTTTATTTCAATTTTTTTTAAATTAGTTGTATAAATCTAAAATAATTTCAATTATTGGACTTCGTTGGATGTCATTTTCATCAAATTCAATTACCGATATTTGTTTCTCTTTTAATTCGTTAATATCTGGATATTTATTTTTAATTTTGGTTAATAAATCCAATAAGCCATTTTCATGATTATCGCATTGATTTATATCTCCGGTAATAATTAACTTACTATTTTCACCGAGTCGTGTTAATAACATTAACATTTGTTTAATACTTGTATTTTGTAGTTCATCTCCAATTATAAATGTGTTTTTAAAGGTTCGTCCACGCATAAAAGCTAATGGGACTATTTCTATACGTTTTTCTAGAATAAATTTATTAATAGTTTGATGTGTATAAAATTCACGCAATACATCAAAAATAGGTATGATCCACGGGTCCATTTTTTGATTAATATTACCAGGTAAATATCCTAACTCTTCGTCAACACTAATTAATGGTCTGGTTAATACTATTTTCATGTCATTTTCTTCTAATAATTTTGCTGCATATTGTGTCGGAAATAGTGTCTTGCCTGTTCCAGCTGGTCCACTAGCAACAACAATGGTAGCTTTCTCGTCTTTAATATTATCATAGTATAATTCTTGTCTTTGTGATTTTGGTTCGAATATATTTTTAAATGTATTAGGTTTTTGAGTTTTTACGTAGAAATCCTCAATATCTTCAAATTCATCCTCATAATTGTTGGTTTTTCTAGCATAATTGATAACTATATTATTATGTATTAATGGTTTAAATGAATTACATGTACCACATAAAAAAAATACTATAAATGTACTTTTCATTAATAATTATATATATATTATTTTTAAACACAAATCTCTCTATTAATCATATAGATTAACTACTTCATAATAGTTGTTTTTATATTCATCCACAATACTTTCATGATGATTTAATACAAAATCATCATCGAAGTAACACTCATAACTTTCAATCTCATCATCATAATCTTCTTCGTATTTTACATTGGTTTCTCCAATATAACTAAGGATTTCTTCTTGAATATCGTTGTTAAGATGTTTTTTCAGATAATGAGCTAATATAGAGTCCTCATCAGAATAAATCTCACGCTGTTCGTCGTATTTTCCAGCAACACGAATACCAAGCTCCTTTGCCTCCAACTTGTGCCCACTGAACTTCTTTTTTGTCATGTTGATTTTAAATCTTTGCTTTTGTTGTTATCTACTTTACATAAAATATTAAAAAGCATTTCAATTTTTTTTACGAATAATATTATACATAAATCATATAATAACACTTTATGTATAATAATATTATGAAACTTCCACCAGAAAATGAATGTGGGTGTGCCGAATATAAATATAAATTTGACGAAGGCACATTAGAAAAAAGGCCTAAACGAATAGAAAAATTACAAACACAAATGTTATATAGAATAAATGAGGGGGGCGGTCATTGTATATACTACCTCGGTGTCTCTGATGATGGAGAGATTAAAGGAATATCATTCGAAGAAATCACATATAGTGAAAGTGTTCTATTAGATTTAATTAATAAAAATGGATTTACACTTGTAAATAAACAAGATATAGGTATTATTAAAAATGCTCGTATTTACAATATATGCAGATTACATCATAATGATAATGATGTGCTATAAAATAATTGTCTCGATTCTTTAACAAATGATGTAAATTTTAAAACATTTAAAATTTCATTTATATCAATATTTTCAGTATGTATATTTAATTTAATATAATTAGCAATCCAATCATTTAATATCCAGTCGATAGTTTGTTCATTATTAATTAATTCCCAACATTCGTGTTTTTTTATAAACCAGATACCTAGCGACGAATCAATACATACTAATTGTTCTTTTTTTATTGCATTAAGTTTATACGAAATAGTAGCAAAAATACGCTCGTAATTCCATTTTTTCTCTGTTAATATATTTAAAATATCATTTTGTATAGCATTTTCATTCATTACATATAAGTAGTTACAATGTTTATATTGTTGTAAATTAACTTTACATATATATATATATATATGTATTACGTAATATTATTAGTAGTATTAATAATATCTTTGTTTTTATTGAGATCGAGAGAAACCTTTGGAAATATAGAAAAAAAATACGATGAAATATCTTCATATAATAAGTTTAGTTATGATAATCCCTCTACAATATTAGAAGAACAATCGTGGAAACCAGTAGGAGTCGGGACAACCATTGATGAAAATGAGTCTAAGGAAAATGAGTCTAAGGAAAATGAAAGTAAACAATTATCCTTAGAAGATATTAAGAATTATTTTTTTTCACTTAAGACCGACAATAAAACAGATAAAACAACACCAAATAATTGTATAGGTAATTGGGATAAGTCATGGAGTTCATGTTCTAAGGAATGTGGTGGTGGTGTACAAAAGAAATTTTTCAAGATATTGCAAAATGCTGATGCTGGAGGTATACCATGTTCTTATAAGAACGGCGATTCAATAGACCAGTCATGTAATATGTTAGAGTGTCCAATAAATTGTCAAGGATCATGGAGTGGGTGGGGGGAATGTGATAAAAAATGTAAGTTACCAAATGAAGAATATGGTAAATCTAGTCGTGAATATACTATTAGTATAGAGGGAAAACATGGATATAATAATAATAAATTTTTAAAAGCAATATCATGTGATTTTTCTAATGGTACTGTCGAATATAAATCTTGTAATAGTGAACCTTGTGCTGTCGATTGTGAGGGAAGCTATAAACCTTTTGGTCAATGTAGTAATTGGTGTGATGGTGGAGTACAAGAAAGTGTGTATGAAATCGCAATATATCCAAAGTCGGGATATTTTAATGGTATTGCTGTTGAAGGAAAAAAATGCCCAAATAATAAGATTCGGGAATGTAATACTAATGCTGTATGTCCGAAATAATATTAATATAATATATGTTATTAATTATTATATTAATATTAATAATATTAATTAGTTTATTGAATGTATCTACAATAAAAGAAAATTTGGATAATAATACAATACAAGACTGCATTGTAAAATATGAAAATGATTATACTAAATGTACCGAACCATGTGGTGGTGGGTGGCAAGTGTTAAAAAGAAAATCTGTATCTGGATCAAATTATGGAGGGGAATGTCAACCAGAATTAAAAAGAAAATGTAATGAACAACCTTGTCCGAAACCTTGCGAGGTCGAAATAAGTGATTGGTCGAAATGTAAAAAAAATGGGGTGATTGCAAAATGTGGTGGTGGAACACAATATAGAAAATATAATATAATACGCAAAGCAATAAGTGGGTATGAATATGGTGAAAAAACAGAAGGAGAATGCAAATATAATGATGGTGACACTGAAACACGTGTTTGTAATACAAAAAATTGTGCAGTTGATTGTCTTGGTAGTTGGAGTGATTATAGTACATGTGATAAAGAAATTGGTAAGCAAACGAGTACTTATAATGTAATACAATCTCCGATAGATGGATGGATACATACTACTTTAAATTCGACTACTAGAAAGATATCAAATAAATGTCCTTATGCAGAAGGTGATACAAAAACAATAAACTGTTCAGTCGATTAGTTACTACCATATTATTTATAATAAAAATTGAAACAATAAAGAACATATCCATTATATTAGATTAATATAAACATGGTTTCGAACCGCGACCAACGCTTCATTGAAATTGCCGCAAATGAAGCACGTCGGTCTTCTTGTTTGATGCGTCATGGTTGTGTAGCCGTATTAAATGGACGAATAGTAGGACGTGGCTATAATAATTATAGATGTCATAGCAATGATGGATTTATTAAAAATACAATGACATGTCACGCAGAAATTGCTGCTCTTCGCCAAGTAAATAAAAGGAATAAAAAATTTAAAAAGGTTGTTTTATACGTGGTAAGAGTTGATTCCAATGACTTATTAAAAGCCAGTGCTCCATGTATTGATTGTATGAAGCAAATAAATTCATTGAATGTAAAAAGAATAATTCATAGTACAAATACTGGTTCTTTTGTAATACAAAAACCACATGAATGTGTTATAAAACATATAACTACCGGTAGACGCGTAATTATGGATATGTGACAGTTAATAAATTATTTAAAAAATAATAATATTAAATATAGAATGAGGTTTATATATTTTCAATTATATTTTTTTTATTTTATTTTAGTGAAATCATTAAAACCGATGGGTTTACCTAATGGAAATAACAGAAAATATTATGTAAATAAAAAAAATCGGGTTGATGATTTAAAATTGTTATCGCGATCAAAGATATCATTCATAATAAAACATTGGGAAAATAATATACTACGAACAAGTAAAGAAATTCCCATTGAAGATAAATATGTTATCGATAAAATCGATTTGATAAAAGACTATATTAAAAAAACTACTATAAATGATATGTATTTTGCCTGGATGCCCAAAAGTGTATACAATGATGTTATTTTTTTAGTAATATGTGATATTAATATGGAGTTAAATACATTCAATGTGAAATATATATTACATTCGCCTTATTGGGAAGAGAAGCAAATAAAAAGCATTCATTTAAAATATGCATTGGAAGATTTAATAGAAGATATAGAAGATTTAAATCTAGATTTTACTTATTTATATGAAAATGATAAGAGATATAAGCTAGATTGGTGTAACATATAATATACAAAATTGAAATAATATTCATAACAAATATAAATTTTATATGAATATTAAAAATATTAAAAAACAATTGAAGAAACACGGATGGTGTATTGTTCCAAATGTATTAACAAATGATGAAATATACAAGGCAAAACAACTATTTTATGATTGGAAAAATTCAATAGAAAATCACGATTATTTACATAATACTATTAACCCGCACTATATTTATAAATATCATGAAGTTGGTCATCAAGAACACGCGTGGTATATTAGAACAATACCAAAAGTAAAGGAAATATATAGTGGTATATGGAATACAGATGAATTAGTAGTATCATTTGATGGTTCATGTTATGTGCCAAAAAATTGTAAAAAAAAAGGAGATATATGGACTCATACTGATCAAGCTCCTAATAATAAAAAGTTATCATGTTATCAAGGTTTTGTATCTTTAACAGATAATAAGGAACGAACATTAGTAGTGTATGATAAAACACATTTAGTTCATAGTAAATATTTTGAAATTAAAAATAATACAAGTAAAGATAATTGGCAATTAATTGATAAAAAGGACATTATTGAAGCAGAAAAATATAAGAGAGTTTTAAATGTTCCAGCCGGTTCTTTGGTTTTATGGGATTCAAGAACATTTCACCAAAACCAATATGGCTTACCTAATTCTGAAGAACGAATAGTTCAGTATGTTTGTTTCTTACCAAAAAATCATGAAAAAAATACCGAAAATATGCGTTTAAAAAGAAGAAAATACTTTGAAGATAGGCGAACCACATCACATTGGCCTTATCCTATAAAGGTAAATAGCTTACAACCTCGAACATTTGGAGATAATAGAAAAAAAATAGACTATACCAGTGTTAGAAAAATTAATTTAGATAAATATATGAAAGATATTGAGCAAATTATATAATTGTAAAAAAAAAATCAAAAAAAAATTTGAAAATTTATAAAACAAAAAAATTTTAAACGTTTTCATTTTTTTCAAAACACTTTCAAAAACGTGTTTTTTTTTGCACACCACATGTATATGTAGGAACATTTAATTATATTAACAAAAAAACATGTAGGTATTTTATGGTCTCGTTGAAAATGGGTAAATATATACAATATATTAAAAAACTTGGAGAGTTTTTGTTATCATTATTTATAGAAAAATGGTAAAAAAAACTCTCCAAAACTCTCCGAAAAGTTTTTATTGTGAAAAATGTGACTATACTGCTAAAAGATTAAGTGATTTTAATAAACATTTACAGACCAAAAAACACAATGATAAAAATGATAAAAAAAACTCTCAGTCAAATAACCAATATCATTGTTCGTGTGGAAAAAAATACAAATTTCAATCTGGGTATAGTCGTCATAAGCAATTATGTAAGTATGACGAATCAGTAAAATTAAATAATATAGAAAAAGATGCAAAGGATACAAAAAATATGATGGAAATAATGATGAAAGTGTTAGACGAAAATCAGCGTTTACAGCAGCAAATAACAGAAATGATACCAAAAATAGGAAATAATAATAACAATAAGATTATTAATATTCAAATGTTTTTAAATGAAAAATGTGCAGATGCAATGTCAATACAGAATTTTGCAAAACAATTAATGATTACTATGGAAGATTTATCTAAGGATAAAAAAGATTGCATATCAAATATTGTATTGAAAAATTTAGAACCGTTAGCACTAACTGAACGACCATTTCATCATATTAAGAATAAGGAATGGTATATAAAAGATGAAGTGGAGGGTTGGAAAGAGAATAGTGGAATTAATGTAATAAAAAACGCAGAATATGGAATACAGAAAAATTGGTGTGCTGAGTTTGAAAAACA